>Ga0074044_10000670_pt1 | contig 32033 bp, 33 predicted proteins | sample BogForMeECP23OM1_FD_94443 | JGI IMG/M metagenome (GOLD analysis project Ga0074044, IMG submission 94443) | Bog forest soil microbial communities from Calvert Island, British Columbia, Canada - Bog Forest MetaG ECP23OM1 | ecosystem: Environmental > Terrestrial > Soil > Wetlands ...
AACTTTACCCAGCTTGTGCAGCAGATGCGTGCGTACAACAGCAACACCATCGCCACCTTCGCCGCCGCGGGCGCGATGCCGGATTACGTCCAGATTGGAAATGAAATCACCTATGGCATGTTGTGGACCAATGGGCAGCTTACGGGTACGTGGAGCAGCACCAACGCATCATGGATTCGGCTTGGCCAATTGATGAATGCTGCAATTCAGGGAATCAAAGACGCTACGAACGCCACCGGCGCTAAAATGCCCCAAATTATCGTTCATATTGATCGTGGCGGAGACTGGGCCACTACCGAGTCGTATTTTAACAACCTGAACGCTCAAGGAGTTCCTTACGACATCATCGGCGAAAGTTATTACCCCTTCTACCAAGGCTCACCGACGAATTTGAACATCTGTCTCAGCAACGCTGCCGTTCGCTACGGCAAACCTGTAATCGTCGCTGAGGACGCTTTTCCCTATACCAACACCTGCCCCTCCGCTTGGCTTAGCCAACTATATGGCTACCCTCCCACCCCAGCCGGTCAGGTCAGCTTCATCGCGGCTCTGGCCAAGATTGTGAAAAGCGTGCCCAACCAACTCGGGGCTGGCTTCTTCTATTGGGGAACAGAATACCAGGCGGTCAGCGGCGTCAACGAAGCCGGTTTCAATACGTCGTCGTTTTTTGATCAACATGGCAATGTTCTGCCAGTGGCCGACGCCGTTGGTGGAATGGCCGCCCCACTCTTGATCAGACCCGCCCTCAATGGCTCAAATCTGCAGCTACAGTGGCCATTCAGTGGAGCTGCTTCGACGTTGATGACCTCAACCACTTTGGCGCCTTCAACAGCGTGGTCGTCGGTGCCCAATCCGATCCAGACCACAGGAGCGGTGCTTACCGTCACCCTGCCGGTGGATTCCAGCCAAAGCTGTTTTTATCGCCTGCAATCGAACTGACGCCGGGGCATTCGACCTTTGGAACCGGGAACGACAAACCAACTCAAAATGCACAGCCGACGGTGGTTGTTTGCGGTCCTGTTGTTCAGCGGAGCATGGTACGCCCGCGCGATGGAATCCGCCTCCATTCCCTTCGACAGCCAGTGGTGATTTGTCCGGGCCGAGGTGCCGCAGGCGCAGAGGCCGGAATTTGATGATCGAACGTGAGAGACGGTAACCCCTGCCGCATACCGCCCACACCGAAGCGTTGGTGACCGGCCGGGGCGCGCGCCAGTGGCAGGGCATTTGTTGGTACCGCAAAACGTTCGACCTGCCGCCGGAAACCCGCGACCAGCGACAATGCGGTCTCCGTCGCCAAAGCAAACACCCAATGAGAAGCATCACCCTGTCCGGACCCGGCTCCCTGGGGTGCATCCGGACACCCGCACCACGGCAAACGGATTACGCGGCTGGAAGCCGCGCTCACTGGCAGGCCGGGAGGCCTGGCCGCCAGTTTGATGCGAGGGCCCAAATATCCCCGGTTCCCCCGTCGGCAACCTTTAATGGTTCAAAAAGCAGTGGTGATGTTTTACCCTGTTTCCATGTACGCATTCCCTTTGCCCGTCCGGGACGGACGGCGGGCCGTTGCCGCCTGGCGTTGACGGTCATTTTGGTTGCGACCGGGCTTGCCGCGGCCAGCCAGGAGCCGGGAGGCTTTCGTCTCCCGGGGTGACCAAGATCGTGCAGTTGCGACGTTTGAGTTTCCAGGGATCAAACGCCCGATACTCGATTCGTCTGGGGGATAATGCCGGGTGACTGGCCGGCGAGACGCCGGCGCTCCCAAGAATTGCGCTCCACCCGATGGTTGCCGGAAATCGGTATAAACCCTGGAAGCCGTTCAATTCACGCTTTGCACCCGGCCGGTATGGCGGGCATCGGCGCGGAACATCGGCCATGAACTCTTCGCCGGCGGCGCCAGGCCATTGGTCGAGTTGATTGCGTAAAGGCGGCTGCCGTCGCAGGCATAAACCGTTCCGTCACTGCCAATCACCGGTGAATTGGCCAGTGTGGCCGGCAAGGTTACACGCCATTGTTCAGTCCCGTCCGGGTTTATGGCTGCCAATATCTGCCAGGGCACGGAGAAGTAGATCAGGCCATTCGCGGCGACGGCGGGGGTTTCGTCAAGGGGGATCAGCGAGTATTTCTCCCACCGGATTTTCCCATCGCTGCCGACGGAAATGCAGGAGGTTCTGCCCGACAGATAAAGGTTGCCGCTTTCACCAAGCACGGGCGACGACTCGCGCGCGCTGCCGGTATGCAACCGCCAGCGTTCCGAGCCGTCAGGCCGCAGCGCGTAAAGATTGCCGTCCAGCGAAGTGAAATAAACCGTGCCGTCCGCGGCGATGGCGGTCGAGGAGATAATCTGACCGCCGGTCAAAAACGACCATAAAAGCTTGCCGTCCGGCTTCAACGCGTAAAACTTTTTATCGTGTGACCCGAAGTAAATGGTTCCATCCGCGCCAATTGCCGGTGAAGAATCAATCCACGCGCCGGTTGCAAATGTCCGTTTGAGTCTGCCTTGGGGCGTGACGGCGTAAAATTTCCGGTCGCGCGCGCCGAAATAAATCGTTCCGTCATCGCCAATCGCCGGGGACGATTTGATTTCAGAATTGATCCGTAAAGTCCATTTGACCTTGCCCTGAGGCGTAACCGCCAGCAAATAGCCTTCAAAAGTCGCCTGATAAATCGTGCCGTCAGGCGCAATGGCTGGAGACGCATCGGCGTTATAAAGCGGCAGTCGGAGCGTCCACAAATCGGTCGGCGCAGATTGCGCGTGGCTGATGAGCTGCGCGCTCAAACAAAACGAACCGGCAACAATTTTGACCAATGAGTGATAATGGAGCGCTTCATTTCGTGTCAGTAAAACCACAAAACGCGCGTCCGGCAAATGCAAATCGTGCCGTCGAACTTGCATCCGCCGCATTCACGCACTATCTTTCGCCCGCCCATGGAAAAAATCGTCATCATCGGTTCGGGATGCGCAGGCTGGACGGCGGCGCTTTACACCGCACGCGCCAATTTGCAACCGCTCGTCCTCACCGGCGGCCAGCCCGGCGGCCTGCTCACCACCACGAGCATCGTGGAAAACTTCCCCGGCTTTCCCGAAGGCGTGGACGGCTATGAATTAATGACGCGGATGCAGAAGCAAGCCGAACGGTTCGGAGCGCGCGCCAAATTCTGGACAGTCGAGGCAGTGGATTTCTCCAAACGCCCCTTCACACTCACCGTGGACGGTGAAAAGGTCGAGGCGCAGGCGATCATCATTGCCACCGGCGCGAGCCACAAACATCTCGGCGTGCCCGGCGAAGATTTGCTGGAGACCAAAGGGGTGACGTATTGCGCGACCTGCGACGGCGCATTGCCTGTTTTCCGCAACCAACCGCTCGTCGTGGTTGGCGGCGGCGATTCCGCGTGCGAAGAGGCGCTTTACCTGACCCGGTTTGGCTCGGCCGTTCATCTCGTACATCGGCGCGATGCGTTGCGCGCCTCAAAAATCATGGCCGAACGCACCTTGTCGAATCCGAAAATCAAGCCGGTTTGGGATTCCGCCGTGACGGAAGTTCTCGATGTGAAGCAGGACAAGGTCACCGGCGTGAAATTGAAAAATCTCAAGACCGGGGCAGAGACGATTTTGAACTGCGCGGGCGTGTTTATCGCCATCGGTCACGGACCGAACACGGAAATTTTCAAGGGGCAAATCGAAATGGACATCAATGGCTACATCATTCCCCGCAAAGGCACGATGACAAATGTGCCGGGCGTGTTTGTGGCGGGCGACTGCGCGGATCACGTTTACCGGCAGGCCGTCACGGCGGCGGGCGCAGGGTGCGCGGCGGCGATTGACGCGGAACGATTTCTGGCGGCGCAGAATCAGTGAAACCAGGGCAGGGGATGCGCCGAACAATTCATCGCAGCAACCGTGGGAGGAGGGGCGCACCTTGACACTGCGATAAGCCGGGTTGCATGGTTTGACAGGAACGCCGGATTCATCCGGCAGGACATTTAATCAAGCGCGCCCGCTGCCGCATGAATGCGGCGTTCCCGTTGCAGTGCTCAGGTACGCCCCAGGAGGAGGCTCATTTCTGTTTTTTGTTGCCGAAGCAGGGCAAAATGCATCCACTGTTTGCATGAGAACATTTCTTTCGATGCTGGTTGTCCTGGCGTTCGCCATCAAATTGTCCGCGGCTGACACCAACGCACCCGCGCTGTCGAAAACCAACACTTCCGCACTGTTGAAAATCGGCACGGGCGAGGCGGACAAACATTACGATCAAGAAATGATTGTGACGGGCAGGGTGGCGCAAGTCACCATCCGCCCCGCCGTGACATTTTTGAACCTCGACAAGCCGTTTCCTAATTCCCCATTCACTGTGGTCATCTTTCACGGCCACAGCAGTTTTTTTGGCGACGCAAATGCGCTGAAAGGAAAAACAATTGAGATAAGGGGCAAAATTAAAAACTACAACGACAAACCGGAAATCGCGCTTGATAGCACTAATCAGTTGACGGTTCTGGGTTCAACGGTCTCGACCAACGCTCCGGCAGCCATGCAACCAACCAATGCCCCGCCGCCGCCCACGCAATCCACCAATTTCCAGGAAATCATGTGATTGGCGGGAATAACAGATGGCCCGGCGGCGGGAAATCCGGTGGCGATCATTGCTATTACTGCAACACCACTTGGGGCCACCTGCTCGTCAACCTGAAGAACTACGCTGAACGCGGCGTGAAAAATCCTTATTTCACCTGATTTCGCTGCTGGAGCGCAACCTTGTTCGTGGAACCAGCCGCAACGAAGAGATTTTAGCCTCCTGTTTGTTTGACCCAGTCCCGGACTACTGAGCCAATACGTTCAACATCTGAAAGGCTCAGCTTTTCCCTCCCGCCCCGATCAACTCTCGTCACGAATGACCATTTCGACGTCATCATCATGGGCATGGGCGCTGGCAGCGGGTGAGCACAGGCGCGTCACGGACAAGCGCGGCAATTCATGATTAAAACGTTTTGAAACCAAAGGCGATTGCAAAAAATGTTCTGCGTTTGGCAATTTCGTTTCTGAATTCTGCATTGACGCTTGGGCGGGCACGGCTAAACTTCCCGTTCGGTTTTAACCATTTTATTGGAAAAGGATAAAAAACTATGGCAGTCAAAGTAGCAATCAACGGGTTCGGCCGCATTGGGCGTCTGGTGTTCCGGGCGCTGGTCGAACAAGGCATGGTGGGCAGGGACATCGAGGTGGTCGCCGTCGGCGATATCGTTCCGGCGGACAACCTCGCGTATCTGCTCAAATACGATTCCATCCAGGGCCGCTTTCAGGGTGCCATCAACAGCAAGACCTCGCCTGAGGCCGTGGCCAAAGCCACCGCCGCCGGCAAGAAGGCCGAAGATGCCGACCCGGACATCCTCATTGTGAACGGCAAGGAAATGAAGGTCGTCAGCGCCAAGTCACCTGCCGAACTGCCGTGGAAGGCCATGGGCGTGGAGGTGGTCATCGAAGCGAGCGGCCTGTTCACCGACGTGGAGAAGGCCAAAGGACATCTTGCCGCCGGCGCGAAAAAGGTCATGATCACCGCGCCCGCCAAGGGCGACTGCCTCACGGTGGTCATGGGCGTCAATGAAGGCAAATATGACCCGGCCAAGAATCACATTGTTTCCAACGCCTCCTGCACGACGAACTGCCTGGCCCCGGTCGTTTATGTGCTGCTCAAGGAAGGGTTCGGCGTCGAAGAAGGTTTGATGACGACGATACACAGTTACACCGCCACCCAAAAGACCGTGGACGGCCCGAGCAAGAAGGATTGGAAGGGCGGTCGCACGGCGGCACAAAATCTGATTCCTTCGACGACCGGCGCGGCCAAGGCCGTTGGCCTCGTGCTGCCTGAAGTCAAGGGCAAGCTCACGGGCATGGCGTTCCGCGTGCCCACGCCGACCGTTTCCGTGGTGGACCTGACCATTCGCACGGTCAAGGAAACCAGCTACAAGGAAATCTGTGCCGCGATGAAAAAGGCCAGCGAGACCTACCTCAAGGGCATCCTCGGTTACACTGAAGACGAAGTGGTCAGTTCCGACTTCATCCACTGCAACCTGTCCTCCATCTTCGATCAGGGCGCCGGCATTGAACTCAACAAGCGGTTCTTCAAGCTCGTGAGCTGGTATGACAACGAGTGGGGTTACAGTTGCCGCGTGGCGGACTTGCTGAAATTCATGATCGGCAAGGGGCTGTAAGCCGCAACAAAAGTAAATTCTTAAACCGGGAGGGACGGCATTTTGTCGTCCCTTCTGTTTGTGATTTGGGACGGCGACACACCATCCCTCCCAAACAAGGTTGCCGTTTTTATTTGCCTGTTTGCGGCTTTTTTTCGATCACCTTTTCCTGCTCCAGCTTTTCCAGCTTGGGTGCGATCACCACCTGGCAGTAACCGTAGTTGGTGTTGTTGTCGTAAAATCCCTGATGATAATTTTCGGCCGGATAAAACTTCGTGAACGGCGCAATTTCGGTGACGATGGGGTGCTTGAAATTTTTCTGCGCCCCGGCCTTTGATTTTTCCGCCGCCAGTTTTTGCGCTTCGCCGTGGTAGAGGATGATGGAGCGGTATTGCGTGCCTTCGTCCACGCCCTGACGATTGAGCGTGGTCGGGTCATGTGCCTGCCAGAAAACGTCGAGCAGCTTCTCGTAGGAGATTTTTGCCGGATCAAATTCGATTTGTGTGACTTCGGCGTGGCCGGTGTCGCCGGTGCAAACCTGTTCGTAAGTCGGGTTGGCGGTGTGGCCGCCGGCAAATCCGCTGGTGACGGATTTGACGCCGGGCAGCCGCTCGAAGACGGCTTCCATGCACCAGAAGCAGCCGCCGCCAAACGTGGCGGATTCAGTTTTGTTTGTGTTCATGGCATTGGTGGGTTGCGCGAGCGCGGATAAATTCAGCGCACCAGCGGCCAGTAAAAAACAAATTGTTTGTTTCATTTTCCCGTTGGCAAAATTCATTCCTTTTCAGGCAAATCCAAATGTTCGCCCGGCGGCAGGCCGGCGTGTTTTTCAAAATGCTCCGGGCGCAATGGCTCGGAAATCACGTGTTCGCCCTCGAGCCATTGGCCGAGGTCAATCAACCGGCAGCGGCGCGAACAAAACGGGCCGTACTCGCCGGCAAACCAGTCGCCTTGCTTTTTACAAACCGGACATTCAATCCGGTGAATGCGCTCATTTGGTTTCGGTTGCAATTGTCTTGATGTCGTTGACGATGTTTGTGGCATTGTCCGGCGACACCCCGCCGTTTTGCAAAAGGGTTTGGACGTCGGCGAAAATCTTCTGCTGTTGCGCCGGCGAAAGATGCGAACTGTTGAAGATGGCATGGACATCCTGCGCCAGTTTTTGATGTTGCGGGCGCAGTTTTTCATTTCCGGCCATTGCGGTCATCAGGTCGTTCGCCAGTTTGGAAACGGACGCGGGCGACGGTTTCGTGCCCGAGGCCGCGGCCGTCAGATTACTCATCAACGACGGCTTTTGCGCGGCAGCCGAATTGGTGTCGGCCCGGTCACCGAAGGCGTCGAAATCGACACGGAGGGCGGCGATGTTTTGCCGGGTGGCTTCGAGCACCGGGTCCGGTGGCGTATTGTTTTGCGACGGCGAAGCGGGCGGCGGCTGAGCCGGCGGCGGTGGATTGTCATTGTCCTGCCGCGTGTTGCTGGCATTGGCGGCGACATTCTTGGCCTGCCGGATCGCCGCCGAATAAGGGTCGGCCAGGACGCCGCTGGCCACGAACAACAAACAAAAAAACGCAGTGAGGGTTTTCATGGATTTTCACTATTCACTAATTGGCGATCAACATCTGATTCGACGACAAAAGTGAAATGTAATCTTCAAGAATCCGTTCCGTTTCGTCGAGCCTGGCAGCCTCGGCGCGCTGAAATTCAATCGTGTCGCTGCCGGCGACTTTTTGAGTCGCGTTGGTTGTATCATTTGTGACTGTGCTGTTTCCGGCAACGGAATTGGTTTCCTGTGCCGGCAAAACCGGTTGCTCGGCGTTCTTAACGGTTATTTCATAAACCTTCACGCTCGAACGTTTACGCGCCATCCGCTCTTGTTCGTGCGCGTCCAAGGCGACCTGGTGGGTTTCGTGTTCCTTGATGACTTCGCGTTCGTTGAGCGAAGCGGTTTTATCAGCCTGCTTTTTCAGGAATCCGTCAATGTCCTGGCGGATGTAAATGAAATCCTGATTCGTGGCGATGCGTTCGCTCGAACGCCGGCGTAATTCGTCGAGATACAATTGCACCCTGTTCAATTTGGAGTAATTCACACTCGGAATGGTGTCCCACGGCAGCGGATTTTCGAGCGAGGATTCGCCAAATTGAGTCGAATAATTCAACACGTCCGGCAGCGTGAAGTCCGGCATCACGCCTTTCAACTGCGTCGAAGCCCCGCTGACGCGATAAAATTTGCGGATGGTGATTTTGACCGTGCCGGGATCATTGGTCGCGGACGCGGTGGCCGGCCTGACGAAGAATGAGCGCAGCGGATTCAAATTCTGCACCGTGCCTTTGCCGAAGGTGGAAATGTCGCCGACGATGAGCGCGCGACCGTAATCTTGTAGTGCGGCGGCGGCGATTTCCGCCGCGGACGCGCTGAAACGGTTGACGAGCACGACGAGCGGGCCGTCGTAAAGCACGGAAGAATCAGTGTCGCTATCCACAGTTACCGGGCCGTCGAACGAAGAACGGGCGAGCACCACCGGGCCGTCCTTGATGAAAAGGCCGGTGAACTTGATGGCTTCTTCGAGCGAACCGCCGGGGTTGCCGCGCAAATCGAGAATGATGCCGGCGGCCTTTTCCGATTCGAGTTTTTTAATCAGGCGCGTGACATCGGCGGTGGTGCTTTTGGCCGTTGAATGCTCGGTGTTGCCGGGCAAATCAATCGTCGCGTAAAACGACGGCAAATCAATGACGCCCAGCCGCGTCGTGCCGCCGTGGCCGTCCGGCAATTCGATGAGTTGGGCCCGGGCTTCCTGGTCTTCGAGTTTGATTTCATCGCGGACCAAAGTCACAACGCGGCGGACGGCGCGGTCTTCCGCCGGACTGATGGTCAGCCGCACTTCGGTTCCTTTTGGGCCGCGAATGAGTTGGACAACTTTGCCGAGTTCCATGTCCACGACATTCACGGGCGGGTGATTGCCCTGCGCGACGGCGACAATGTGGTCGCCTTCCTTTATTTGTTTGCATTTTTCCGCCGGACCGCCGTGAACGAGTTGATCAATCTTGCAATAACCATCGTCCTCGCGGAGTTGCGCGCCGATGCCGAAAAGCGAGAGGCTCATGCCGATGGAAAAATCCTGCGCGTGTTCGGTGTTGAGGTAATCTGAATGCGGATCGTAGGCGTGCGCCAGGGCGTTGAGATACGCCTGCAAAACGTCCGTGCCGTCCCAGTTCGTCGCCATGTGCAAATTCCAGCGATAATGCCGCGCCAGCGTGCCGGTGATTTCCGCGGTGGCGGATTTGGGCAAAGTCAAAATCACATGGTTGTTGGTCGGCGAAATCTCGCGGCTGAGTTTTTCCTGCAAATACTCGTAACGCAATCGCTGCGACCAAAGTTGTTTTGCCTCGCCCAGGTCTTTGGGATAGGGCGCGTGGCGCCGGTCGAGCAGAATGTGTTCGTCGGTGTTAAATTTGAATTTGTCCTCCTGCAGAAGTTCATTCACGCAGTCAGCGTGCTGTTGGATGCGTTCAAGGTATCGCCGGTAAATTTCATACGCGGGTGTAAGGTCGGCAATGCCGTTGATGCCAAGGGTTAATGTGTCAAGGTTCGTCCGGTAGTGCGTAAATTCGGCAATATCGGATTGCAGAAAATTTTCACGCCTTGGATCGAGGGTTTCCAGATAACCGTCGAAAAACTTCTCTGAGATTCCCAGGTCGAGCAGTTGTTGCGAGTAATGAAAATCCTCCAGCAACCGCGCTGTCCAGTAGGCAATACGCTCGTCGTTTGGCCCCGGCGCCAGGAGAATGTTTGTTTGCGTCATCAGCGCCGGGGAAACGTTGGTTTGGGTGGCCGGCTGCGGGGGAACCGTTTTGGGAGCGGCGCAGCCGGCGATGATGATAAACCCGGCCAGCGCAGCGGACGCGATGGAGGCAGGGGCTTTTATTTTTGCGTGATTCATTGGAATTAGCACAACTTCGACCAAGTGTAAGCGGATTCGTTCAGCAAGGGAATCATTTTGAGTGTGCCGTTGTTTGCGTGAAAAACAGAATTGCAATTTCAATTTAATTCCCGATAATGTCCGCTCGACAATCAAAACTATGAAGACCATTACATTGGCCGTGACTTTTTGCCTGGGCGTCGGCTGTCTTGCAGGCTGCGCCTCCAACTCAAAACCGGTTGGGAAACCCGTTGGAACAACCGCCCAAACTCCCATTGATAAAACGCCAGCCGGCACAAATGTGTTTAGCGGCGAAAAGGCGCGCATTAGTTATGCCATTGGCATGACGATGGGCCATAATTTCCAGGCGCAGGGGGTTGAGGTGGATACCGACATGCTGGTTCGCGGTTTGAAGGATATGCAATCCGGCGGGACAACGCTGTTAACGCCGCAGGAAATGCACGAAACGTTGACTGAATATCAAAAATCTCTTGCCGCCAAACAGCAAAAAATGCGCGAAGAGGCTGCAGCAAAAAACAAGGCGGACGGCGAGGCGTTTCTGGCCGGAAACAAAACCAAGCCCGGCGTCGTCACCCTGCCCGACGGCCTGCAATACAAAATCATCACCAATGGCAGCGGCGCCACACCCGGGCTGAACGACACTGCAACTGTGAACTATCGCGGCACATTCATTGACGGCAGGGAATTTGACAGTTCCGCCAAGACCGGTCATCCCGCGCAATTTGCTGTTGGCAGTGTTATTCACGGTTGGACGGAAGCGCTCATGCAGATGAAGGTCGGTTCCAAATGGCAGTTGTTTGTGCCGTCGGAACTCGCTTACGGCGAACGGGGACGCTCCAACATCCTGCCGAATACCGTTTTGATTTTTGAAGTTGAACTGCTTTCCACCGAACATCAGTCGCCGCCCGCACCGGCAGTTTCCACCAATACGCCGCTCACCAGCGACATCATCAAGGTGCCTTCGCTTGAAGAAATGAAAAAAGGCGCGAAGATCGAAGTCATCAAACCCGAAGATGCGGCAAAACTCCAGCAGTCGCAAACACAGCCATCCAAATAGCTGCGGGCATTTTGAACATTCAAGCCGGAGCGGTGTCCATTTCCCAAAGGTTATGAAGTGGTTTTCAAGGTCATTGGCCGGATTTTTGTCGGCAATTGCGGGCGCGCTGGTCATGGTCGCCGTCTTTCACCTCACCTCGTGGGGCAAGGGAGCCGAGCCGGCAATCAAGGTTGAGACCACGCCCGTCAACCGCGACGCCAAACTCGGCGCCAGCTTCGCCCCCGTCGTCAAAAAAGCCGCACCGAGCGTCGTGAACATTTACTCCACGCACATCGTGCATGAACGGCTGATGCGCAATCCGCTTCTCAACGATCCGTTTTTCCGGCAATTTTTCGGCGACCAGTTTCCGAACGACGACCGGGAACGCACGCGCCGGGAACGAAGTCTTGGCTCGGGGGTAATCATTTCTCCCGACGGCTATATTTTGACGGCCAATCACGTTGTGGACGGTGCGGACGAAATCAAAGTCTCCATCGGGGAAGATAAAACGGTATATGCCGCCAAAGTCATCGGTACCGATCAGCCGACAGACGTGGCGATTTTGAAAATTGACGCCAAAGATTTGCCCGCCATCGTGCTTGCTGACAGCGATCAGCTCGAAGTCGGTGATGTTGTTCTCGCCATCGGCAATCCTTACGGCTTACGCCAGACCGTGACCATGGGTATCGTCAGCGCGCTCGGTCGCAGCGGCCTCACCGGATTCAACCAATACCAAAATTTCATTCAAACGGACGCGGCCATCAATCCCGGCAATTCCGGCGGCGCGCTGGTGGACGCCGAAGGCCGGCTCGTCGGCATCAATACGGCCATCATCAGCAGCACTCGCGGCAGCCAGGGCGTCGGATTTGCCGTGCCCATCAACATGGCGCGCCACGTTATGGAGCGCCTCATCAGCGGTGGCAAAGTCACGCGCGGATATCTTGGCATCCTGCCCCAAAACATTGATGCCGGACTCGCGAAACAATTCCATTTGCCCGACCAAAACGGAGCGCTCGTTGGCGACGTTCTCACGAACACACCTGCGGAAAAAGCCGATATTAAACCCGGCGACGTGATCATTGCCTTCAACGGCAAAGAAATCGCCGACGCCAACAGCCTTACCCTGGCGGTTTCCGAATGTTCGCCCGGAACTCAGGCAACGGTGAAATTGCTCCGCAACGGACATACGAAAACTGTCACCGTTGTCCTGGCTGAATTGCCGGTAACAATGTCGCAAAGTCAAAATGACCGTGACCGGAACGATTCCAATTCAGGCAGTTCGATGGCCGATGCGCTCGACGGTGTGGCGTTGCAGGATTTGAACCACGGCATACGCCAGCAACTCAAAGTCCCGGATTATATCCGAGGCGCGTTGGTTACGGACGTTGACCAGGACTCAAATTCCGCCGAGGCTGGTTTGCAGCGCGGCGATGTGATTGTGGAAATCAACCGCCAGCCGGTGAACAACGCTGACGCCGCGGTCAAACTTTGCCGGCAGGCCAAAGGCGACCAAATTCTCCTCAAATTCTGGCGTCGTACCGGCGATCTTGCCGGCACGCACTATCTCAGCGTGGACAACACGAAAAAGCCGAAGTAAAGCCGCCGCCCGCAAAATTTCGACAAAATCCGAAACTCGAATTCCGAAAGAAGCCCGAATTTCGAAACCCAAAATATAACGACCGGCGTCGTTGGCGTCATTTCGAATTTCGGATTTCGGGTTTCAAAATGGCTACAACCGAGATTTTGACAAACTTCACACGCTGGCACATCCTTTCAAAAGCTGCCTTGCAGCAAGGCCGCCCCTATGCCCGTTCAATACAAAGATTACTACGAAACCCTCGGCGTGCCGCGCACGGCGAGCGCCGATGAGCTGAAAAAATCCTTCCGCAAACTCGCGCGGCAATATCATCCCGACGTCGCCAGGGACAAAAAAAAGGCCGAGGAAAAATTCAAGGAAATCAACGAGGCCTACGAGGTCTTGAGTGACCCGGCCAAGCGCAAAAAATACGACGAACTGGGCGCAAACTGGAAGTCCGGCGCGGATTTTCGTCCGCCGCCCGGCTGGGAACATTTCGCGGGCGGCCAGACTTTTCGCGGGCGCGGCGCCGGGGGTGAAGAATTTGAAACCCATTTTGGCGGCACGGGCTTTAGTGATTTCTTTGAGCAGCTTTTTGGATCGCGGATGCGCGGTGGCGCGGGTGGTTTTGGCCGCACCGCGAGGTTTGAGGATGAGGAATTCGCCGAGCGCGGACGTGACATTGAGGGCGACATTCTGGTCACGCTCGAAGAGGCCCTGCGCGGCTCGGTGCGCACGGTCAATGTGCGTCACCACGTCGGGCGCTCGGTCAAAACGGAAACGCACCAGGTCAAAATCCCGCCCGGCGTGACCGAAGGACAAAAATTGCGGCTCGCCGGGCGCGGCGAAACCGGCGCGGGTGGCGGCGCGGCGGGTGATTTGTATTTGCGCGTGCGGCTGGCCCGGCATCCCGACTTCGAGGTCGAGGACCACAACCTGATTTACGAGGCCGAGCTGGCGCCGTGGGAGGCTGTGCTGGGCGCGAACCTTTCCGTGCCGGCGCTCGACGGCCGGGTGAACATCAAAATTCCGCCCGGCACCCAAAACGGCCAGAAACTCCGCGTGCGCGGACGCGGCCTGCCGGTGCGCGACGGCGCCCGCGGCGATTTGATTGTCGTCACAAAAATCGCCGTGCCTTCCAAAGTCACGGATTCGGAGAAAAAATTGTGGGAACAACTCGCCCGCGAATTAAAATTCAATCCGCGTGATTGAAGTGTAGCCGCGCTTTGACAAGCGCGGCTGCGTCAAGACAAGCTATGCCCGCAAACCAAAAACTGGTTCTTATCACCGGCGTTTCGCGCGGATTGGGTCGCGCGATGGCGGAGGAATTCATCCGGCTCGGCCATGCCGTGCTGGGTTGCGGACGCTCGGAAAAGGAAACCGGACAATTGCAAAAACAGTTCGCCGCGCCCCACGACTTCACCGTCGTTGATGTTGCCGCGGACGAACAGGTGGCGGCCTGGGCAAAACGGGTTTTGAAAGCCCAGGGCGCGCCGGACTTGTTGTTGAACAACGCCGGACTCATCAACCGCAATGCGCGGCTTTGGGAAATTGGGGCCACTGAGTTTTCGCAGGTCATTGACGTGAACCTCAAGGGCACGGCGAATGTCATCCGCCATTTTGTTCCGGCAATGGTGAAAAGCAAAAGCGGGGTCATCGTGAATTTCAGTTCCGGCTGGGGGCGTTCGACTGCGGCGGAAGTCGCGCCCTATTGTGCGACGAAATGGGCGATTGAAGGTTTGACGCAGGCATTGGCGCAGGAATTACCACCGGGCATGGCTGCCGTGCCGCTCAATCCCGGCATTATTGACACCAGCATGTTGCGCAGTTGTTTTGGCGGTTCGGCTTCGGGGTATCCAAAGGCGGAAGAATGGGCAAAAATCGCCGTGCCGTTTCTCTTGAAACTTGGCGCATCGGACAATGGCCGGTCGCTGACCGTCCCGGTTCGCGGCGCCAATGATTGAAATTTCGTGAAACTCAACCGCCGCGCGCTTGACCGCGACTGTGGCTGTACTTAGTTTGAATTCATGGCGAACGCGCCGCAAAAGAAAAAACGCAAGGCAATGATGCTGGGTGTCGGATTGGATTCCGATGGTCATAAACGGCTGACGACCGGGCCGAACTTTGCGCTGGTCGGCGGCACGGAGGAAACGCACGAGGTGATGACCGAAAAGGCCGTCAAGATCAACGAAAAGCTCAAGGCCCGCGGCAAACAACTCGAAGAGGTCAGCCACGATGAATTTGACGACATCGCCCATGAAGTCGGCCTCAAACCGGTCAAGCCGGTCAAGCCGCGCTCGAACTAATCGAACTAAAATGGTAGGGCGGTGCTGCCGCACCGCCGTGCGCCGCAGCAGCGGCGCACCCACCAATTACACGAATTGTTCGAGGGCCGCCCGCGTTCTTTCCGGGGTCTCATGCAGGATCGTCCGCCAGCCGCGCGCCGCGCCCACCGCCACGTTTTCCGGCCGGTCGTCAAGGTAAAGAATTTCCGCGCCGCGCCGTCCGGTGAGTTTCTCCAATGCTTCGTACATTTTGCCGTCGGGCTTCATCGCGCCGACTTCGTAGGAGAAAATGTAGCCGTCAAAGTCGCGGAAGAACGGAAAACTCCGCCGGACGTGTTCGATGGCGAGGTCGTTGGTGTTCGAGAAAATGCAGGTCGGGACGCCGCGTTGGCGCAGCCCGGCGTGGAGTTCAATCATCGGTGGAATCGGCGTGAAAATGTCCGCGAAAAATTCGCTGAACTCTTCCATCGTGCCGCGAAAGCCGGTGGCTTTGCGCGCCTGCTCGAAAAATTCAAGCCGTGTCAACCGGCCGGATTCGTAGTCCACCAGCAGATGAGAGTGGAAAAAGAAGGTTTTGATCCCGGCGAGCGGCAGGGTGCTGTGCGCGGCAATTCGAGGAATGGCGATGCGGTAATCGAAATCCACCAGGACCTTGCCGAGATCAAAGACGACGATTGAAGGTTGGCTCATGTTTCTTTCAGGGCGATTCAAAAATTGGATTGGCAGGGACGCCGCGCTGCGGCGTCCGGTCGGCGCAGCGCGCCGACCCTACCTCATTTCCCTCCGTCCTTCCAGCGCGCGGCTTAACGTCAGTTCGTCGGCAAATTCCAGTCCGCTGCCGGCGGGCAGACCGTAGGCGATGCGTGATATTTTGAGACCTTTGCGCGCCAGACGTTTCGCCAGATAAAAACTCGTCGCGTCGCCTTCCACGTCCGTGCCCAGGGCGATGACGATTTCCCTGACCGGCTCATGCGTCAAACGCTTTTCCAGTTCGGCAATGCGCAAGTCTTCCGGCTCAATGCCATCCAGCGGGGAAATATTTCCGCCGAGCACATGAAATTTGCCGCGATACGTGCCGGATCTTTCGACGCTCAAAATGTCCACCGCGCGCTCGACGACGCATATGAGCGACGAATCGCGCCGCGCGTCGGTGCAGATGGAGCAGGGGGATTTTTCGGTCAACCCGCCGCAGGTCGCGCAAAACTGGATTTTCTCGCGGGCGTGGAGCATCACCCCGGCCAGCTGTTTCACCGCCGCCGAATCGGTCTGGACGAGGTGCAGTGCGATGCGTTCGGCGGAACGCGGCCCGATGCCGGGCAGCTTGTTCAGCGCCGCGATGAGCGAAACAACGGGTTCTGGAATTGGATTCATCGTCCCTTTCGTCCTCGTCTTCGTAATCGTAATCGAAAAATCGAGGACGAGGACGAGGACGATTAAAAAATCTACGTCAGCCCCGGCAGGTTCAATCCCGCTGTGATTTTGCCCATTTCGGCGTTGGAAATTTCCTTGGCCTGGCCGAGTGCCTGGTTCGCGGCGGTCACAATCATGTCTTCGAGCAACTGTGCGTCAGACGGGTTGAGCGCCTGCGGATCAATTTTCACCGAGGCAATGGTGCCGTCGCACCTGGCGGTGATTTTGACCGCGCCGCCGCCGCTGCTGGTCTCAATGGTGCGCGCCGCGAGCTGCGCCTGCACCTGTTCCATTTGCTGCTGCATTCGCGCAGCCTGTTTCATGAGTTTGCCGATGCTGGACATTTTAGGAAGTTGAGGGTTGATGGTTGAGCGTTGAGGGAAAAATTACGCGCGGACCTCGATGATCTGGCCTTTGAAAATTTCCAGGGCCTTTTGAATCAGTGGGTCGTTTTTGAAATCGTTTTTGTTGAATGAAACTGACACCGGCTTTTCTTTTGCATCGGGCGTTGAAGACGCAGGCGCCCCGCCTTCAAGTCGCTTCGGCGCGGCGGGGGCGGGGGACGCGACCCTGGCCGGTTGCGGCACACGGGCGGCAGACGCTTCGATTTTGACGAATTTAATTTGCGCGTTTGCATGGCCAAGCTCCGCGAGTTTGGTTTGGAGCAGCGTGTGGTTGCGCGCGTTGTCCACGAGACCAAGGTGATCTTCAAATTCGGGATCGAAACCAATCGTAAAAATGTTTTTCTCAAACAAAACCGGCTGCGCATCCACGAGATAGCTGCGGGTGAACGGACTGACGCGGCCAACGGCTTCAACCAGCCTGGCCCACAACCCGGCCAGATCGGTGGAAACGGCTGGTGCTTCTGCGGGCATGACAGGCGCAGCGGCTTCCTGATGGGCGGTGTGAGCTTTTGCGCCTGGACGGATTGCCGGCGCAGTAGTGGAAGCATTTCCAGCAACGCTCGCAGGCGGCCCGCCTTCGCTTCGCTTCGGCGCGGCAGGGACGCCGGCGCCACCCTGGCCGCCGCGCAATTGGTTGAGCTGCTTCAAAACCGAATCGAGGCTGATGGCGTTGCGGGCTTCGATGGCTTTGAGCAGGGCGACTTCGAGCAGAATTTTCCTGGACGCGGTGTCGCGCAGCCGGAGTTCGGAATCGGTCAGGACTTCGAGAATTCGGGTGAGCGATCCGGTATTGGCCAGCCCGGACTGTTCTTTCAACGCCGCGACTTCGGCTTCGGAGACTTCCAGCAGATTCAAATCGCCGCGCGAAACCTGGAAAATGAGCAGGTTGCGGAAGTGATTCAGCAAATCGGCAAGCAATCGCCCGAGATCCTTGCCGTTTTGCGCCAGTTCGTTCAACCGGCTCAACACGGTTTGAATTTCGCCGGCGAGAACGGCCTGGCTCAAACCGAGAATCTGGCTTTGGGCGGCGAGACCGAACATGGAGAGCACGTCGGCTTCCTCGATTTTGTCGCCGCAAAAGCTGATGAGCTGGTCGAGCGTGGATTCGGCGTCGCGCATGGCGCCGTCCGCGCCGCGCGCGATGGCGTGGAGCGCCGCTTCGTCAATTTTCACCTTTTCCAGTTTCGCGATGTGCGCGAGGTGTTTGGTGATGAGCGCGGCCGGGATCCGGCGCAGGTCAAAACGCTGGCAACGCGAGAGAATCGTCGGCAGAACCTTCTCCGGGTCGGTCGTGGCGAACATGAATTTCACGTGCGCCGGCGGCTCTTCGAGCGTCTTGAGCAGCGCGTTGAACGCCGCCGTCGAAAGCATGTGGACTTCGTCAATGATGTAGATTTTGAACGGCGAATTGGCGGGCGCGTATTTGCAGGTCTCGCGCAGTTCGCGGACCTGTTCGACGCCGTTGTTGCTCGCGCCGTCAATTTCCAGAACATCGAGCGAGCGGCCTTCGGTTATTTCGACACAACGAGGATCTTTTTCATCGAAATTGACCTTCGGGCCGCCGGCGCCATTCAGGCATTTGGCGAAGATGCGGGCGATGGTCGTCTTGCCCGTGCCCCGCGGGCCGCAAAACAGGTAGGCGTGCGCGATGCGCTTTTGCTCGATGGCGTTGGCGAGCGTCTGCGTGACGTGTTCCTGGCCGATGACATCGGCAAACCGTTGCGGACGGTATTTTCTGGCGATTACTTGATAGGCCATTCGATTGTGGATTGCGGATTACGGATTGCGGATTTGAGTCGCGTTCATGCGCCATTCAAAAACCCGCAATCGCCAATCGGCAATCAAAAATTGACAATGCCAGGGTGACCACGGCAGATACGGAGCAAACTACCGTTGCTGCCTTCCGGCCCTGGCGGGGTTCGTAAGTCCACATTCCATGGGCCCTGGCGGAAGGAATTTGCGCCCGAGCAGCCGCCGCTTCAAGGAGAAACAAAAAAAATCAATAACCGATGTTAGTCAAAGCCTGGGGGCCGAGCCGTTCGCACAATTGCGCCAGGTAGAGACTTGCAGGAACAACGGGCGTTCCTTGCGAATCAAAAACTCCTTCCGCCAGCTTTGGTCCTTTGGGACTGCCGGGTTGTGAATCGCTTTCCGGTGTGCCCTTGCAGCCGATCGCCCAATTCATCGAACCCGGCGGCTGTTGAATCGCATAACTCCTGGCGATGCAGTTCCAGGCGACCGCCCAGCCCACCGTCCATCCGTGTCCCGAACCCATGATGCCGCGATCCTTGAAATCAATTCCGCCTTCAGGAACCTGGCAGTCATCAACGAGCAGGCCCGTTGCCCAGCGCATGTGCGGCTGGATATGGCCGTTGCCGTGAAAAATGCAATTGAGCACGACGACCGGTCCCATCATCCGCGCGCCGGTCGAATAATAAAAAACATTGTCGCCGGTGGCCGAGCAACGGTTGATGAGGGTTTGCGTGCCGCCGGTCCAGAAATCCTCCGGCTTGGCCGCGCCGAGGGTCGGCCCGGCGTGTCGGATGTCCACGCTGTCAATCGTGATGCGGCTGGTGTGTTCACCGAAGTAAAAGCTGTTGACCGTGTTCTCCACTTTGAGGTTCCGAACCCAGCTGTCGCTGACACCGTCCATGCGCAGCACCTTGTTGTGGGGCCGGTCGATGGTCACGGATTGCGGTGGAGAAACGACGCGGAGATTTTCGATGCCAATTTGAGTCAAGCGGCTGGAGAGGTCGCACTTGACCACGGCGCCGCCAGGTGGATTGAGATTTTTTGCGTCAAAGGAATCCGCCAGCGGTATGTCGAGAGTGACTAAATTCCCTGAAATGGATTTGATGGCACGCTCCGTGTGCATCTCGCCGGAAACCCAGCGTTCACGTTTGCCGTTACGAACCAATGTATCCATTCCCATGAACTTAACCCATGCGGGCGTGGCTGGCCGGTTGATGAGAACGGCATCGCCAACTCTGAAACCAGCCGCGCTTCTGACGTGAAACGAAAAAGTCCCCGATGGCACATACGCGTCGGTGATGGACACTGGTTCGCCAGTTTTTTTTGGCGCAGCGCCTTCGCCAACGGAAAAGCAGGGATGCGGACTACCGGTCATCTTAATGGTCGTGCCGGCTGCGCCGGAACCGCTGCCGCGCAAAACAACACCGCTGGATTTGATCGTCAGTGGCCTGCTGCAGTTGAAGATGCCGGATTCCAACAAAACGGCTCCGCGGAAACCATCCTTCAATTCCATCTTTGAAACTTCGTTGATGGCGTCCTGGATGGCGGTGGTGTCATCCTGACCTGAAGGACTGATGGTTTTTATGGCGGGCACACCGGGAATTTTGACTCCGCCGCCCCGGTAACCGGCGTATGAAAAATCCATGATGCGGTCGCCGGTGGGCAGGGTTTTATACACGAGGTGTCCGTCGGAATTGAAATAAACCCACTGGCTTTGGACGGACGCGGCGAAAATTGTTGCAGCGTTTGCGAGAGTGACAAAAACGGCCCAAAGCCCTGAAAATTTATGGCTCATTCTTTTTTGGCGGCGGCGATTTTAATCCGGTTGCAACCTTTTGGCGGCTTTCAAGACAAAGCGACGCAGCGGCAAGCACGGCGATGTTGGGCTTTTGAGTTTGGGCAATCACCAGTTTTTTCAGGCTGTTCTGAAAGTGAAACCCCTTCAGTTTTTCGCGCATCCGCTTTTCATAAAACGGATACGCCTTGCTGACCGAGCCGCCGAGCACGATGATTTCCGGGTCGTAGGCGTAAAGCACAGCCATGATGACGTTGGCGAAGTCGTCGCCAAAGGCGGCGAGCATCGCCTGCGCCTTGCGATCGCCCTTTTTCGCCCGCGCATAAAGCGCCGCGCCGTCGAGGCCGAACTCGCGCTGAAAAAACCGCCCGCTGCAATAATGTTCGAAATCCTTTTCCTTGCAGGCAATCGAGCCGATTTCTCCCGCGCCGCCGTTGCTGCCGGAATACAGTCTGCCGTTGATGATCACCCCGGCGCCCAGCCCCGTGCCGACAATCAAGCCGACCAGATTTTGATGACCGCGTCCGACGCCAAAGTGCAATTCACCGAGGGCAAAACACTTGGCATCGTTGTTCAAGACAACGGGAACGTGAAACCGGCGTTCGAGAATTTTTTGGAGGGGAACGACCTTCCAGGACGGGATGTTGTTTGGCGAATAAACAATTCCCTTGTTCACCAAGGTCGGGACACCGACGCCGATGCCGCTCACGCCCGGTCTCAAAACCTTCGCGATGGTTTGGCAGATTTGATCAATGATGGCTTCAGCGCTTGCCTTTGGCGGATGAGACCGCGTTTCGAGCGCAATAATTTTGCCGTTTTGGACCAGACCGGCGCGAACATTCGTGCCGCCGAGGTCCACACCAACCAACAAGGGGTTTTTCGCTGCGCGCATAACCCATTGCTTCAGGTTTTCACACAATAAGTCAAGCTTTTGGACATTTACGGCGCATCGAAAAAATCAAAGATCGGACAAAATATTTGATTCGCAACGCGACCCGGTTCGGGTTAAACTCGGGGCGAATCATCAGAAAGTGACTGTCGCATGGCGTGGATCGAACATTTGCAGTCTGCAAACTGGTTGCAAGCGACCGGCTCCGTGCTCGGGGCCTATCTCCTCGGTTGTTTCACCATTGGCTATTACCTCGTCCGCGCGCGCACAGGCAAGGACATCCGTGAAATCGGAAGCGGCAGCACCGGCGCGCGCAACGCCGGCCGGATATTGGGCAAATCCGGCTTCACGCTGACCGCGCTGGGCGATTTAAGCAAAGGGGCGCTGGCGGTCTGGTTCGCGGCGGAATTCGCCAGTCACAACCGGACGGCCATGGCGCTGGCCATGCTGGCCGTGGTTGTCGGGCACATCTGGCCGGCGCAACTGCACTTTCGCGGCGGCAAGGGCGTGGCCACCTCTTTTGGGGCGTTGCTGATGTTTGACTATCGGGTCGCGTTGACGATTCTCGTTTTGTTTCTGGGCGGTTTTGCCATCACGCGGAAAAGCCTTTTCCCGGCCATGTTTGTCTCTGCCTGTCTGCCGCTGGTGGACTGGTGGTTCAACCGCGACGACCTGACGGCGACACTCATGACCGTTCTGGCGGCAATTATTTTGTTTGCGCACCGGCGGAATTTAGCGGAAGAAATAGCCGCGCTGCTGGCGCGGCGCGGGGTCGCATCCAAGCCCGAACACACAAAATTATGAACCCACAGGAACCGCTGGTATTCAAGGTTGCGGCGGAAGACTGGGAATTCGAGCAGATTCACCGGCTCAATTACAAGACCTTCGTCGAGGAAATCCCGCAACATCAGGCGTCCCCGGCCCAGCGGATCGTGGACAAATTCCACGCCGAGAACACCTATTTGATTTGTCTCAGCAACCAGAAACTCGTCGGGATGCTCGCCGTGCGCGGCAACCGGCCGTTCTCGCTCGATCAAAAACTGCCGGATCTCGATTCGCATTTGCCGCCGGGGCGGACCATCTGTGAAATCCGGCTGCTCGCCATCGAAAGGAAATTCCGCGGCGCGCGCGGCGGGCAGGTGTTGCAGGGCATTCTCGCCCTGCTGTGGCAGCACGGCGTTGAAAAAGGCTACGACCTCGCCATCATTTCCGGCACCACCCGGCAGCAACGATTGTATCAGCACCTCGGCTTCGTGCCCTTCGGCCCGCTCGTCGGTGGCGGCGACGCGCAGTTTCAGCCGATGTACGTGACGCTGGAAACGTTCGAAGTCACGGCGCGCGAATTTCTGCGCTCGTCGCCCGCGCGCTCGTTCCATCCCAGCGCGGTGAACTTTCTGCCCGGCCCGGTGACGGTGCGGCGCGAAGTGCGGCGCGCCTTCGAGCAGGCGCCGGAATCACACCGCGGCGAAGGTTTCAAAAAGGATTTTCAAGCCACAAAACAAATTCTCGGCGAACTCGTCCGCGCCGGAAAGGTTGAACTGTTCATGGGTTCGGGCACCTTGGCCAACGACGTGGTCGCCGGGCAATTGTCGCTGCTCGGCCGGCCCGGTCTGGTTTTAAGCAACGGCGAATTTGGCAGCCGGCTGGTGGATCAAGCCCGGCGGTTCAACCTGAAATTTGAGGCGCTGGAATTTCCGTGGGGCGAACCGCTTGACCTGGCCGCGGTCGGGGAAAAACTGTCCGTCCGTCCCGCGCCCGCCTGGATTTGGTGCGTACATTGCGAAACATCCAGCGGCGTGCTCAACGAGCTTGCGGCGCTCAAAACGATGTGTGCCGCGCAGGGAATGAAGCTGTGCCTTGATTGCGTCAGCACCATCGGCACGATGCCCGTGGATTTGACCGGCGTGTTCTTCGCGTCGTGTTCCAGCGGCAAAGGACTGCGCGCGTATCCGGGACTGGCGATGGTTTTTTACCATCACGAAGTCACGCCCGCGCCGGACAAATTGCCGCGTTATCTCGACCTCGGTTTTTGCGCGCAGCAACAGGGAATCCCGTTCACCTTCTCATCCAATTTGCTGCATGCGCTGCACGCCGCCGTCCGCCGGCCAAATCCGGAAAAACGATTTGCCGAGATTGCCGGCCTGTCCGCCGGGCTGCGCCTGCGCCTGGCGGAAATGGGTTTTGATTTGATTGGCAACGGCGCCCAAACTTCACCGGCGGTCATTACCATCGCCTTGCCGCCGGAAATGAGTTCGCTGAAAATCGGCGAGGCGATGCAGGAAGCCGGCTATCTGTTAAGTTACAACAGCGGCTATCTGCGCTGGAGAAACTGGATTCAGATTTGCCTGATGGGCGAGTGCCCGCGCGAGAAAGTCGTCTCGGTCGTCAACGCGCTCAACCGCGTCTGTTCCCAACGCAGGATTTCGCCCGTCGTCACTGTTTAAGCCGGAAAAACAAATTCCCCGCCGGCGGACTGATGGTAACGCTTTCGGTCGCGCCGTTGGTCGTTATCAACAACCCGGTGTTTATCCAATTCGCCGTGTTCAAGTTGGAGTTCTGCTGCAAAACATAATTCGTTGCCGAAGACGGCCAGGAGACGGTCACGATTGAGGGTTGAGAGTTGAAGGTGATCGTGAGCCGCGGCGCGCCGGGCGTTTGCACGACGGTGATGACGCTCCAGAATCCGCCGGTAAGTGAATAATTTCCGCCGGTCATCGGCCCGCCGGCGTCGTGCTGGCCGATGGTGCCGCTGACTTGATACGCGCCGCCCGTGCTCGTGCCGCCGCCGCCGGCGACCTTGGACCAGTTGATGGAGTAACTTTGCGCGTGGAGCGCGGACACAACAAAAAAAGACAACGCAATCAATACCGGTAGGGCAAAGCTGCTGCTTTGCCTTGGTCTTGTTCTTGCGGGAATTTGGGCGATGCGGCCTGTCGCGTCGAAGCAGAGCGGAGACGGACAGCACCGCCCGACCTCGGTGGCAGCGTCAATATCCGCAAGGCCCAAGCCTTCTCTCCGTTGACTTTGTTTACTTCTGTTCAAGATCAAATTCGGTTTTCGGGGTTATTCCCCGCTTTTCATCGGCCAGCCCGCCGCCACCATGCCTTTGCAGCCGCCGATGAGCGAGTGGACGTTGCGATAGCCCATCTTTTGCGCCGCGTCACACGCGAGCGCCGACCGGAATCCGCCGCCGCAATACATGATGATTTCCGTCTTCGGGTCGGGAAACAGCTTCTCCAAATCGCGTTCCAGGATTCCTTTGCCCAGATGCACGGCTTCGGCGGCGTGGCCGGCCTGCCATTCGTTATCCTCCCGGACGTCCAGCAGCACGATTTTGGGATTGGCTGCCAGACGCGCGCGCGCCTCGGCCACACTGATCTCATTGACGCGTTTTTTTGCGTCGTTGACCAGATTCAGAAAACCGGGTGCATGAACCATCCTACCAAGTTAGGCCACGCGTCACGCCGGTCAAACAAATTTCACACGGGTCGGTGGCCGTGGGCATTACTGGCTTTGACACGTCACACCAGATTTTCTACGCTTCACACATGGTGCTTCACAGCTCAAAGCATGAAGGCAGATCATGAACGAATATCTTGGTCGTCTAACAAAACATGTCTGTTCCAAGCTGCGGGTCCTGGGCTTTTCCTTTCCAACACCCTCCGTGATGCGCGCGCTTCTGGACACTGCTTATATCGCCAGCATAAAAACCGAAGAGAGTCGGTTCGTTCGTGGGAGTTTGACCTATAGCGATCCGAAAGCGCCCGAACTTGATCCACCGATCCTTCGCCGCGCGAACTATCCATCGTTTACAGCATTCGGTCGGCGCACCCCATTGGATGCGAGCGCACTGGTAAAACTATCTCGCGCTGTCGATAGATGGTCAGGTTCGATTGCAATCTTTGGCACCAAAAGATCAGACTTGTTCGTCTGGGGCGTGGTTGACCAATTAGTTCAGCAAAACATTCGGCTCAATCTGGAAGCTAGTAGTGGGTTCTCCGCTCCAGGTGTCGTCACCGTTAATATCGATGGAGTTGGCGATATTTCGGTCTACCATGGCAACCTCTTTCTTGGCCGGTTGAGACAAAATCAAGTCATCATACGCGAGAGCGATGTGTTGCATTCGGACATAATTGCTCGCCGCATTATTCCGGCACTGGCACCAGCTGCGATGAGCATAGCACTCGCGCTCGATACCGCAGATGAATCTCATAACAAGGTGGATTTGCTCTTTGGTGCGTGGGCCGACACGGTTGCACGAATCTGCATTGGCTTACGACGCCTCGGCACAGGCGGCTCACTGCTTATCACACCAACGCCCATCGCCAACATGCTCGACATCGTCCACAGGTTTCGTTACCGCCGTCTCGGCGACGCCACGATCCTAAATGTTCTCGACGATGAATATTTTTCAATGGTGGAGTGGGGTGACAGCGATGTGTTACAACATGCACGCGAACTGGGTTGGGCACAAACGGACGCGGAAGATCGGGCGAACGAGCTTACGGGCGCTGTGAAGGTCGTTACGTCATTGGCTGCCGCTGACGGACTCGTATTGATGGATTCATCCCTCGTTGTTGTAGGATTCGGTGTCAAAATTAAGGGTGGCGGAACAGTAAATACCGTCTACGACGGTCAGAATTTCGTGCGCAGGGGAACGCGAGCCACAAAAATCAATATGACGCGCTTCGGCACGCGTCACGGCTCAATGCTACGCTATTGTCAGGCTGACCGAAACGCCATCGGTGTCGTCGTGTCACAGGACGGCCACACTCGGTTAATCGCGTCAGCAGGGCGGAGTCTGGCTCTGTGGGAAAACGTTAAGCTTCTTGGTTACCAGCATAATGTGGGCATGTACGCACGGGAGTCACGTCAAAGACAGGTACGCCGCAGTAAATTTCGCGGACGTCGATCGCTTGGCTATACCTCGATGCCGAAGACCATCCGTGCGTTGCTAGCATATGGCAAGTAATAAGCACTCTAGCCAGAAATTCGCGTAGCCCCACCTTCACAAATTTCATTGGCAACGTGGTCGCGCGTTGGCTTACTCGCCGGGTGTCGCAATCAAAACATAACGCCGCCATCGCTGGAAGCCTGCTGTTCGTGGCTTTTTTGTGGGGCGGTAATAACGCGGGGACCAAGTGGCTGGTCACCACGTGGCCGCCGTGCGCGTTTCGAACCGTCACCAGATCACCGCGTGTAAAGCGACTTCCATAACTCCGGTGAAGCGCGAAAATTGGTTTTGCGGAGAAGGTCGAGGGCGGCAGGAAGTTTGAGGAGCCCGGCTTGAGCGGCGTCGCACAATACGCCCAATGTGCCTGAAACTTTCAGGCCGCGCTGAACCGCGAACGCACGAGCGGCAGATTCATCGAGTAACACCACATCGGAACGAAGTTGCTGGGACAGATGCAACGCGGTGCGCTCGCCGGGGTCAAGCGCAGCCAATGTTTGGTCAGGCTCTTCCGGGTCGGAATGAATTTTCAACCAGTCGGGCGGAGTGGTTGCCCAATTACGAACTGACGGCGGCGCGTCCGGATGGCGAAGTTCCTCCAAAACCTTTTGTGTGATGTGAATGCTGCCGTAAAGTTTCGGCAGAACTTCCGCGTGGCCGATCAGCACAAGATAGCAAAGCGGCGAGGTGTTGCTGACGAGGGTCATCAGCCGCGAGCGGCGCGCAAGGCCGCGAGGTCGCGCTCAAGGTCGTCCTCGCCGTAATGCAGGTAGGCTTGAACCCGCTTGAGAAACGATTCGGTCTCCCAACGCGAGCCGTGGCCGAGCAATTCACCGACTTGATGCGCGGTGAGCGCGCCGGAACGATAGGCTTCAGCCGCGACGGCTTCGAGCACGCGCCGGGGAACATCCTTCCAACGCGAGCGCAACGGGGCGCAGACATTTTCAGGAATTTCAATTGCAACGTTCATTGCAATGAAACAATAAGGCCTACGAGATGCCGTTGCAAGAGGGCGTTTGCACTTCCTTCATTTCCGTGTTACCGGTTGACTGCGGTTCGCCGGGAGTCTCGCTCCACCTTCTGCGCAAATTTCATTGGCAATGGGCACGCGCGTTGGCTTACTCGCCGCGTGCCGCAGCCAAAACATAACGTCGCCATTGCCGGGAGCCTGCTGTTCGTGGCTTTTCTTTGGGGCGGCAACAACGCGGGTACCAAGTGGCTGGTCGCCACCTGGCCACCCATCTGGACCGGTGGCATTCGCTTTCTCCTGGCCGGGTTGCTGTTGCTGGCGGTGCTGCGCTTCACTTCGTGGCTTGGTGAATACCGCCCGTTGACATCCGGCTTGCGCCGGCAATTGTGGCTGCGCGGCGGTTTAAGTCTTGCGGTGTATATTGTCGTCTTCAACTGGGCCTTGCGTCTGACCGCGGCTTCGCACGTGGCGTTGTATATTGGCGCGTCCCCAGTGTGGACTCTGCTGTGGGAGGAACGGCCGCAACGGACGTGGGCCAGCGCGCGGCGTTACGGAGCGGCGTTGCTCGCACTGGCCGGCGTGCTGGTCCTGTTCTGGCTGGCGTTGCAAACGGCAAAATTGGACCTGCTCGGAGAATTTTTAGGGCTGGCCGCGAGCATCTTGTGGGCGAATTTCAGCCATCAAATGCGCATTTTAAGCGCCAGCTTGAGCGGGGCGGAAGTCGCGGCGCACACGATGTGGATGTCAGGTATTGGGTTGATGCCGTTCGGGCTGGCTGAGATCGCTGCGCGCGGCATCCCCATCAACGCTGGGTGTCTGGGTGTGCTGGCGTTCTGCGTCCTGTTCGGCGGCGTGATTCCCTACGCGCTCTGGAACAATGCGCTCCGGCATTGGCGCACGAGCCAGGTCGTGCTGTTCAACAATCTTATTCCTTTGAGCACGATGACCTGGGCCTGGTTCTTTTTGCACGAACCATTCACGCCCACGTTTTGGGCGGCAATGATTTTGATTGTCGCCGGCGTGGTGCTCGGGCAGGCAAATTGGGCGAAAATTTTTGGAATGCCGGAGGGTTTTTAATATGAAATCGTCCTCGTAATCGAAAGAGCTTAACAGCCGAGGACGAGAACGAGAACGAAAAACAATTATGGTTCTTTGATGTTTTCAGTGGGTGACAGTGCGTGAAACTGGACTTTTAGGGTGTAGCCACGACATCATGGTGCAAGGATGACATCCGCCCTCGCCCCGGCCCTCTCCCCCAGGAGAGGGAGAATCGTTCGCCGCGCCTTTGAAAATTTATACGACTGGATTGGTCGGACGCTCATCCGCAAAACCAGAAACAATCGAATGCGATTTCCTCTCCTGGGGGAGAGGAAAAAAGGTGAGGGCGGGTATAAACACTCATTCCACTGAACAAGTCGAGGAAGTAGAATTATGGACGTAAAAAATCTCAACGAAGTGCCGTCTTTTATCACCAAGGACGGTTCGGAAATTCGTGAATTGCTGGCGCATCGCAATTCCGTCATTCGCAACCAAAGCCTGGCGGAAGCGCGCCTGCCGGCCGGCGCGAGCACGCAGGAACATTATCACATCAAAACCGAGGAAATTTATTACATCACACACGGCGCGGGACGGATTCGCATTGATGGCGAAACCTGTGATGTCCGGGCCGGCGACGCCATCGCCATTCCGCCCGGCCGGAAACACAAGCTTTGGAATATGGGCAACGAAACGCTGCGATTGCTGTGCTGCTGCGCGCCGGCCTACGAGCACGACGATACTGTGATCGCGGAAAATGTGTCTTAGCTTGGATATTTTATGCCCTGAATGGCTCGTCTCATTAGCACCGCGGCTTCAGCCCGGTGATTTTTGGTGAGAGTGAAGACGAAGCCGTTTCAACGGCTTCGGCGGAGCATGGCAAACCGTTGAAACGGTTCGGCATTGTTCCATACCGTTTCCGCACCGGGCTGAAGCCGCGGTGCTAATGAGATGCCAAACAAGGCACTCTACAGAAAACGCTGAATCGTGAATTGACCTGCGCGCCGCCGCGCGCTTAACTGTCGCCATGAAATCGCTCATGCCGTTGACACTCGTAATCACCGGAACGTTGGCGGCCGGTTGTCTGTATCACCGGCCCGCGCCCCCCGCCCCGCCCGCTGCCGTTGCTCCGCAGCCCATTGTCACGCCCGATAATTCCCTCACCGCCAGAGTCGTTTCATACAATGCCTCCGGACGTTTTGTCGTGCTGAGTTTTCCCGTCGGCCAGATGCCCAAACCGGACCAAAGCCTTTTTCTGTATCGCGCCGGCATGAAAGTCGGCGAAGTCAAAATCACCGGCCCGCAGCGTGAGAATAACATCGTTGCCGATCTGGTCACCGGCGAAGCCCAAGTCGGCGACGAGGTGCGCGACCGATAACTTATTGTCGGAGGGGCGAGCTCTGCGAGCCCCCATTCTGGCTGGTTGTAAATTGTGGGGCTCGTGGAACTCGCCCCTCCGAAAAATCGTCCCGCCGAAGAATTTAATCTTCTTTCTTTTGTGATTTTTCGGTGAACGATTTCACCGTTTTGGGCAGCGCATTCTTCTGGTAAGGCGAATGGAGATTGAAATAAATGCCGCACAACGGACGCGCCTCGTCGCTTTGGCTCAAAATAATCGTCACCTGGTTGTCCAACGCGATGCCGTGACGCAGACCCGCGCCGCGACTTTCATAGGCCATGATCGCCTTGCCCATCAGCGAGACCAGCGATGCCTCAAAATCCTCCGGCGTTTTTTCAAGGCACACCACGAATGTGTCGTAGGCTTTGACGGCGGCGGCAATTTCGCGCTTGAAAGAATCAATCGTCATCAGAGCTAACGTAAGTCATCCGGCGCAAATTGCATCAAAATTTGGTGGTGGCCGGTGTAGCGTCGGCGCTGCGCGCCGATTCATTCGAGCCACAGGCTCGACGCTACATAAAAACTCAATCCGCCTCCGCGCGCGGCCCGGTCTTCGCTCGCGGCCCGAACAACTCCGTGCCGATGCGCACCATCGTCGCGCCTTCTTCAATCGCAATTTCAAAATCGCCGCTCATGCCCATGCTCAAATGGGGCAGGGGTGCGCCGAGAATTTGCTCGCATTGGGCTTTGATCCCGCGCAGCCGGCGGAAATGTGGTCGCGCCTTTTCTGCTTCCGCCGACCACGGCGGCACGGTCATCAAACCGTGAATTTCAATTCGCGGCAGCGCGTTGAGCTCCTTGAGTTCCGCCAGCAGTTGTTCCGGCCGGCAACCAAACTTGCTGGCTTCACCCGCGACGTTCACTTCAATCAGAACCGGCATCGTCCTGGCCGCCTGCTCCGCGCGTTTGTTGATTTCCTGCGCGAGCGACAGGCTGTCCACACTCTGAATCATTTTGAAAAGCTCGACCGCGTCGCGGCACTTGTTGGACTGCAAATGGCCAATCATGTGCCAGCGCAAATTGCCGGGGCACAAAGGCATTTTTGCCTTCGCCTCCTGCACCTTGTTCTCGCCAAAAAGAATCAGTCCGAGTTTCGCCGCCGCCGACACCACTTCCGGCGGCTGGCTTTTGGTCACCGCCAGCAAGGTGACGGAGTCCGGGTCGCGCCCGGCTCGCTCGCACGCGGCTGCCATTCGCTTTTGAACGGAATCCAGATTTGCCGTCAAGTCCATAAACCCATCGTAAATCGTAAATCGCAAATCGTAAATTCTTTACATGAACCATCGGCTGGTCTGTAAATTTCCATTTGCGTCGCGAAAACGTTGCTCGAATTTTCAGCGAGACGGAGAACGATTCTCCCTCTCCTTGGGGAGAAGGCCGGGGTGAGGGAGGATGTTCAAAAAGATTCATCCAACCAATCAAATGGTGTTTTGGCTCGCCCTCATCCTGACCTTCTCCCCTCCGTCTTCGCTTCGCTTCGACGCGATCGCGCCGAAGCCAAAGGCGAAGGCGGACAGGAGAAGGAACAGCCATGGTGCGTCCTGCGTTTTGCAAATGACCTTTTGCATGTTCCGTCGGCTGGACTTTTTAATTCACATTTCAGGCTTTTAAACTTCCAGCGACGGTCATAGACCGCCGCTACAGCTTCCCGAAGACTTCGCGGATTGAATTGAAGACCGCGCGAACCATCTTCCGCGCCTGCACCGGCGTCGTGCAATAGGGCGGCATCAGCACGATGACGTTGCCGACGGGCCGCGTGAGCACCCCGCGGCGCGCCATCGCCTTGCAAACGCGAATGCCCGCGCGTTCCCGCAAATCAAACGGCTCGCGCGTCCGCCAGTCCCGAACGAGTTCGACGCCGGCAATCAAACCGACCCGCCGGATGTCGCCGACGCCGGGCAGCGACCAAAGCGTTTGCAATTCGTCGTGCAGATTTTTTTCGAGATTTTGCCGCATGCAAATGGATGGTTTGCCCCGCAAGATTTCCAGGCTCGCCAGCGCCGCCGCTGCGCCGAGTTGATTGGCCGTGTAACTGTGGCCGTGGAAAAAAGTTTTGTATTCACCGTATTCGCCCAGAAAGGCGCCGAACACTTTTTGCGTCGTCAATGTCGCCGCCATCGGCAGATAGCCGCCGGTCAGGCCCTTGGCCAGGCACAGAAAATCCGGCTGCACGCCTTCGTGGTGGCAGGCAAACAATGTAGCGCAGGCGTCTCGCCTGCCGGGCGCGAGGGAGAATTTTTCTTTTCTCCGTGCAGGCGGGACGCCTGCGCTACATTGACCCGTTCGCCCAAATCCCGTCATCACTTCGTCCGCGATGAGCAGCGCGTCGTGGTTGCGCGCGATTTCCGTCACCCGCCGCAGCCAGCCGCGCGGCTGCGGAATCATGCCCGCCGCGCCCTGAATCAACGGC
>Ga0074044_10000671_pt1 | contig 32024 bp, 27 predicted proteins | sample BogForMeECP23OM1_FD_94443 | JGI IMG/M metagenome (GOLD analysis project Ga0074044, IMG submission 94443) | Bog forest soil microbial communities from Calvert Island, British Columbia, Canada - Bog Forest MetaG ECP23OM1 | ecosystem: Environmental > Terrestrial > Soil > Wetlands ...
GAGTTCGCGGGCGAATCGGCCGGACGACGCATTCAAGAAGAACTTGAACAATTGCGGCCAAAAGAAATGCTGTATGGATCTTCGGCACCTCTCTTCGAGGAGAGAAGCGGTGGAGAGACGGGCGCCCTCGCCCGTCCCGCAGCCGAGCACCTGACGACTGCGCCCACTCGGTCAACGAACGGCGTGGCTGAAACTCCCCTCGACGACTGGATCTTTGCTCCCGACCATGCCATTCCGCTCCTCGAGAATCACTTCGGCGTGCTCTCGCTGGAGGGCTTCGGGTTGGCCGGAAAACCTGCGGCGGCCTCAGCGGCGGGGGCAATCCTCTATTACATCCGGTCAACGCAGCGCGGCACGCTCGATCACGTGGACCGCATCGGCTTCTACGAGCGCCAGAATTGCCTGGTGCTCGATGCAGTGACGGTGCGCAACCTGGAGTTGATCGAACCGCTCTTCGCGGGAACCGACGCCGGGGTAACTCTGTTCCGCTGCCTGGATGCAACGGTGACGCCAATGGGCAAGCGGCTGCTTCGCACCTGGATGCTGCGTCCCTCTCTAGATCGGGTCGAGATCGAAGGCAGGTTGGACTCCGTGGAAGTGCAGGTCAAAGACACGGTGCGGCGCGAAGAACTGCGGCGGTCGCTCGACGGCATTCTCGACCTGGAGCGCCTGCTGAGCCGAGTCACGCTGGAGACGGCGAATCCACGCGACGTGCTGGCTCTGGCGGCGTCGCTCGGACGAATTCCCAAGGTGCGAGCCGTATTGGCCGGGTTATCTGAGTCACGCCCGTCTGCGACGCGCCTAAGCACTCTGCACGGAACCATCGACGAACTCGGCGAACTGCGGGAGAAGATCGATCGCACGCTGGTTCCCGAGCCGCCGCTCACGCTGAGCGATGGCGGGGTAATCGCTGCGGGAGTCGACCAAGATCTAGACGAACTGCGCAACCTGAGCCGCAACTCGAAACAGTACCTGGCGCAGGTGGAGACGCGCGAACGTGAGCGCACGGGGATTGCATCGCTCAAGGTAAAGTTCAATTCCATCTTTGGCTATTACATCGAGATTTCCAAGGCGAACCTGCACCACTCGCCCGCCGACTACGAACGCAAGCAGACGCTGGTGAATGCCGAGCGCTTCACGACTCCGGAGCTGAAAGAGTACGAGTCCAAGATTCTCGATGCCCAGGAGAAGATTGTCGAAATCGAGCGGCGGCTGTTTACGGAATTGCGGTCTGCCATTGCGTCCGAAGCCAAGCGTATCCGGCAAACGGCGCTGGCTCTGGCGGAGGTCGATGTGCTGGGCTGCCTGGCGCACATCGCGGCGCTGCGGAATTACTGCCGTCCGCGGTTTGAGCAAATCTTCGATGAAGCTGGAAGGGCCGAGGACGTCGCCGATGGAGCGCCGGGCGTCCCCGCCCGGCCCCTTGATCTGGAGATTGTCGAAGGCCGTCATCCGGTGATCGAACTGCAGGAACTGGCGGCGGGAAGCGAGCGCTTCGTTCCGAACGATCTGTTTCTCGATTCCTCGACGCACAATATCGTGGTGCTGACGGGACCGAACATGGGCGGCAAGAGCACCTATCTGCGGCAGGCCGCGCTGATCGTGATCATGGCGCAGATAGGCTCGTTTGTTCCGGCGCGTGCCGTGCGCCTGGGCATTGTGGACCGTGTGTTCACGCGCATCGGCGCAAGCGACAACGTGGCCCGGGGGCGCTCGACGTTTATGGTCGAGATGACGGAGACGGCGGCGATTCTGCACACGGCAACGGCGCGGTCGCTGATCCTGCTCGATGAAGTCGGCCGCGGCACGTCCACCTATGACGGACTGGCGATCGCCTGGGCCGCCGTCGAATATCTGCACGCGCGAGTGCGGGCCAAGACTTTGTTTGCCACGCACTATTTCGAGCTGACGGAATTGGCGGAGCAATTGAGTGGAGTGAAGAATTATCACGTGTCCGTCAAAGAGACCGGCGGAAGCGTAGTTTTCCTACGCCGCGTCGAACCGGGCGCGGCCGACCGCAGTTACGGCATCGAAGTCGCGAAGCTGGCGGGATTGCCGCACGAAGTCGTGGTGCGGGCGCGCGAGGTGCTGGCGGAGCACGAATCGTCCGAGCACCGGCTTTCGGGGCATCTGACGCCGGGCAGTTCTACAGAACCGGAGCGTCCCACGCAGCTAACCATCTTCACGCCTCTGTCGCAGCCAGTGCTTGAGAAGCTACGCGAAGTGGATTTGAACCGGCTGACGCCGCTCGAAGCGCTAAACTTGCTGGCAGAGTTGAAGAAAGAAATCTAACCGCCGAGACGCGGAGTACACCGGGAAAAGTTGACGGACGGGATCTTAATGTATGCAAGCGACCATATAGTACGTTGAAACATGTTCAATCGATATACAGACGAATGCAAGCGGGCTGTTTTTTTCGCCCAGCAGGCCGCGTTGCACGAAGGTGCCGCTGCGATTAATTCGACGCATCTTCTCCTAGGCTTGTTGGGGGAAACCGACAGTCGCGCAAACACTATTTTTCGCCTCCACGAATTGCTTCCGGAGGAAGTAGCCCAGCTAGCCGCCCTGAAGAAGCAACAGCTTGCTAAGAAGATCATTCCCCTGAACACGGACGGCAAGCGAGTCATTGCCTACACGGCCCGCGAGGCCAACCAACTCCGAGACTATTGGATTGATACCGACCACCTTGTGCTGGGTATCCTTCGAGAGGGTGACAACGCAGCCGCCGGTAGACTCCGTGCGATTGGGTTAGACCTCGAAATCTCACGACAGCGGGTTATCGAAAGCAAGAGTTCTCGGCCGCCAAGACCAAATCTGGTGTTATGGTGGGCGCGCCGGCGTCCTCTTGGCATGGCCCTGGCGGTCGTGTTCTTTCTTGGAGTCATTGTGGCACTCATTCTCCTCGGCCTTGGTGGTGCGAGATAAATGGCGAAGCCGATCCATGTCTCAGCCAGGAATGAAAAGATCGACTCGGCACAGGCGATCGGCCAACTCCTCATCATCGGCTTCGACGGGACCGAGATGTCCCCGCGCCTCGCTTCCCTGCTCACAAACATTCAGCCGGCGGGGGTGATTCTGTTTGCCCGCAACATCACCGCGGCCGAGCAGACGCACGCTCTTCTGCGCGAATGCCAGAAGTGCGTTGCCACGCCGCTGTTCACTTGCGTGGACCTCGAAGGCGGAACCGTGGACCGTTTCCGCAACGTGATCGGTTCGACGCCTTCTCCGGCAGAGGTTTTTGCCACGGGCAGCCGCGCGCTCTTTCGCAAGCATGGACGCGTGATCGGCGAAAACTGCCGCGCGCTTGGCTTCAACGTGGATTTTGCCCCGGTGCTCGACTTGGCCTGCGAGGCTTCGCGGTCGGTGATGAGTTCGCGGGCGGTTTCGGACGATCCGAAGCAGGTGGTTGCCTACGCGCGCGAGTTCCTGCGCGGACTGGGCGATGCCGGCGTGCTCGGCTGCGGCAAACATTTCCCCGGACTGGGCGAGGCCACGCTCGATACGCATCATGAATTGCCCAGTGTGGAAAAGCCGCTGCACAAATTGTGGGCGGAGGATCTGGTTCCCTATCGGTCGTTATCGTTGCGGCGCGAACTGCCGTTCGTCATGGTTTCGCACGCCGCGTTTCCAGCGGTCACAAAGAAGCGAACGCCTGCCTCGCTCTCGAAGAAGTGGATCACCGACATTCTGCGCAAGAAGATTGGCTATCGGGGCCTCATCTGTTCCGACGATCTGGAGATGGGCGGCGTACTGGCGGCCGCTCCGGTCGAGCAGGCCGCGATCGAACAAGTAACGATCGGGCACATCCGCGCCGGGGGCGACCTTGGCCTAATTTGCCATCAGGAGGATTTCATTCTGCGCGCGCATGAAGCGGTGATCCACGAGGCGGAGCGCGATCGCGGATTCGCTCGGCGAGTTCAGGAATCGGCGCGGCGCGTGCTTGCGTTCAAGAAGAAATCGCTTATGAACAAATCGGGCGCAAGTCGCCCCCGCACCGCCCCTCCCACTTCCGCACGCGTCGAAAAGCTGACGCGCCAGCTCTGGGAGTTCGAGGAAGAGATTCGGATGGCTAAGCTCGTTCGTGAGGGACGCGCATGAGCATGATTGTTGCCGGCGTGATGAGTGGGACTTCGGCGGATGGAATTAATGTGGCATTAGTGCGGCTGTCGTCCCGCGGGCGAGAGCGCCCGCGCCACACACTTCTTGCTCACGAGGAGTATCCATTCCCCGCCCGGGTTCGGCGTGCAATCCTGGCGATGATGAACGCGGAATTAGCCCCCGTTGCGGCTCTGGCCCGGCTGAACTTTCTTCTCGGCGAACTGTACGCGGAGGCGGTGGCGAAAACGGCGCGCAAGCATCGCGTGAAACTTGACCTGGTCGGCTGTCATGGACAGACGCTGTATCACCAGGGAGTGGCACAACGATTTCTCGGACGAAAATTGGCGGTCACATGGCAAACGGGCGAAGGCGCGGTGATCGCGGCGCGGCTCGGTGTTCCGGTGGTCTCTGATTTTCGTCCCGCCGATGTTGCGGCCGGAGGGAAAGGCGCGCCCCTGGTTCCGTTCGTCGACTATCTTCTTTATCACGATCGGCGGGCGGAGCGCATTGCGCACAATCGTATTGCGCAAAACATTGGTGGAATTGCGAACCTGACGGCGATTCCCGCGGGCGCGTCGCTCGCTCAAGTGGTTGCCTTTGACACCGGCCCCGGCAACATGGTGATGGATGCGGTGATGGAGAAACTCTACGGGCGGCGCTACGACCGCGACGGCAAAGTCGCGGCCTCGGGACGTGTACTGGATGGTGTGATCGCACAGTTGTTGCGCGCGCCTTTTTTCCGGCAGAAGCCGCCGCGGACGGCGGGCCGCGAGGAATTTGGCCGGGAATACGTGGGCCGATTTCTCCAACTCTGCAGCGGCGCCGGTAAGCCCGACGTGGTGGCAACGGCAACGGCGTTGACGGCGCGATCGATTGCGGGCGCGGTCCAGCGATTCGTGGTGCCGCGATTCGTGGGCCGGCGGCGGGACGCGTTGCGCGGACCGCACTGCGATCGCCAGATGATTGTTTCGGGCGGAGGCGCAAAGAATCCGACGCTGATGGCGATGCTGAGCAATGAAATTGCGCCGTTGGGCATCGAGCTACATTTCTCCGACGAGTTCGGCCTTCCGGCGGAAGCGAAAGAGGCAGTGGCGTTCGCCCTGCTCGCCTACGAAACGTGGCATCGGCGTCCAAGCAACGTGCCGTCAGCCACGGGAGCGAAGCGGGCGGCGATCCTGGGAAAGATCTCGTATGCATAAGGCGGGTATTTTGGCCGCACGCAGGAAGCAGGTCCTTCGCTTCGCTCAGGATGACAATTCTTTTCAAGTGACATTTTTTCCCAGGACGACAACTCTTTTGGGGTTGTTGGGTATGTGGGCGCTAGTGCTGCCTCTCCTCTCCTGCTCACAAGCTCCCGATCCCAACACGCTCGTCATGATTATCGAGAGCAGCCCCACCAATCTCGATCCCAGGGTCGGAATCGACGCGCAGTCCGAACGCATCGACGCGCTGATCTTCGATGACCTCCTTGACCGCGATGAGCACCTGAACGTGACACCCGCGCTGGCGGAACGCTGGGAGATTCCCGATCCGCTGACCTACATCTTCCACATCCGGCACGGCGTGAAGTTTCACGATGGCCGCCCGCTCACATCGCGCGACGTCAAGTGGACGTTCGACTCCATGCTCCAAGGCAAAATTCGCACCACGCGGGCCGCCGCCTACCGTTACGTCGATCACGTCGAAGCCCCGGACGACTCCACGATCGTATTTCGCATGAAGGAACCGTACTCGACTTTGTTGTGGAATTTATCCGATGGCGCCATGGGCATCGTTCCATACGGCACGCTGACTGAAATGACGACCCATCCCGTCGGCTCCGGCCCCTTTCGTTTCGTCAGCGCTGAGCAGGACAAGGAAGTCGTTGTCGAACGGAACGACGCGTACTGGGGCGATAAGCCGCGCGTGCCGCGTGTGCGCTTCGCGGTCGTGCCCGACACCACCACACGCGCTCTCGAACTCCGCAAGGGCAGCGCCGACATTGCCAGCAACGCGCTGACCTCCGACATGGTGCTCGCGCTCGAGAAGGAGCCGCACCTCAAAGTGGAGCGGGCGCCGGGCACGGTGTTCAGCTACTTGGCGTTTAATCTGCGCGATCCAATCCTAGGTGATGTGCGGGTGCGGCATGCACTCGCCTACGCCATCGACCGCCGGCCCATGATCCATTACCTGTGGCGCGATTTCGCGCAGCCAGCCGACAGCATCCTCCCGCCCCAGAGCTGGGCGTACGATGCCGATGTGCCTAAATATGAGTTCGATCCCGGCAAGGCGCGCCATATCCTCGATGCCGCTGGATACCTGCCCACAAACGGCGTGCGTTTTCACATCACCATGAAAACCTCGACCGAGGAAAGCACGCGGCTGATGGTCGCCGTACTGCAACAACAACTCCGCGATGTCGGGATTGCGCTCGACATCCGCACGTTTGAGTCTGCGACGTTCATGGCGGACGTTATCAGCGGCGCCTACCAGATGTATTCGCTGCGCTGGATTGGGGGCAATGAAGACCCGGATATCTTCGAATACGCCTTCCACTCCGACAAGTTTCCTCCGCGCGGCGCGAACCGCAGTTTCTATGTGAACTCCCGGCTCGACGCACTCATCAAACAGGGCCGCTCGGAGACCGACCCGAACCGGCGCAAACCGGTGTATGCCGAGGTCCAGGTAATCCTTGCTTCCGACCTGCCCTACATCAACCTCTGGTTTCTCGATAACGTGCTGGTGCACACCAAGCGGGTGCGACATGTGGAACTCAACCCGTCGGGCAATTACGACTTTCTAAAAACGGCGGAGATCAGTACCCAGTAGCCAGTTGCCCGCAGCCAGTTTTCAGCGTGATAACATCGAACTTTGAAGACACGCTTGAACGTGAGTAACGTTGTTCCTGAGACCTGAGACCTGATCTTGAACATTCTCTTTATTGGTGACATTTTTGGCCGCGCTGGGCGGACGATCGTAAAAGATCGCCTGCCGGAACTGCGTAAGCAGCACGCCCTGGATCTGGTGATCGCCAACTGCGAAAATGCGGCGGCTGGGTTCGGAATCACGCCTGCGTTGGCGGAAGAACTTTTCGATCTCGGCATCGACGTGATGACCACCGGAAATCACGTCTGGGACAAACGCGAAATCATCGAATACTTTCAGATGGCGGACGGCAATCCGCACAGTCCGGCGCGCCGCTTGTTGCGGCCGGCAAATTTTTCCCGGGGCCTGCCCGGGTGGGGAGTCTACGAAGGCCAGAAAAACGGCGTCGCTTATGCCGTGGTGAACCTTCAGGGACGTGTATTCATGGGCTCGAGCGATGATCCCTTTCGCTACGCCGATCAACTTCTGGAACAGATCAAATCGAAGATTGTATTTGTCGATTTCCATGCCGAGGCTAGTTCCGAAAAAGTCGCCTTCGGCTGGTATCTCGATGGCCGCGTGACCGCCGTGGTGGGCACGCACACGCACATTCCGACGGCGGATGAGATCGTCCTGCCGAAGGGCACAGCATACATCACCGACGTTGGCATGACCGGGCCGTACGACAGTGTCATAGGCGTGAAAAAAGAATTAGTGATCGAAAAGTTTCTCAGCGGGATGCCCTCGCGCTTCGAAGCGGCCAATGGCGACGTTCGCCTGTGCGCGGTGCTGGTCGAGTGCGATGGCCAAAGCGGCCGGGCTACACGGATGGAGCGCCTGATGCTGCGGTAAGCCTGAACTTTCTGCCGTTACTACTCGCCCGTTACAGCCGTAGTTCCCTTCCGAGCATTTCTCTTGCAAGACATCGGCAGCCGGGCATTCTATAGTAAGCAATATGCGATGGCTGCCAGCGGGAATTTCGGTCATGCTTGCCGGAGTGTGTTGGGCCGCGGATACTCCGGTCACCGCGCCATCGCTCTGCTCCAATTCCGCGGGTGCGCCCGCCTGCCACGGTCCTGCCAAAGACTTGAAGGCCGCCCGCCAGGCTTTCGCGCGCGGCCTCAAACTCGAGAAGTCGCCGAACGAGAATTTGCAGAATCTCGACCAGGCCTTCTACGAATTTGAGGAAGCGTCTCGCCTCGTCCCGCAAAACGTCGAGTACCTCACGGCGCGTGAGTTTACCCGACAACATCTGGCTGGACTGCATCTGGAACGCGGAAACACGGACCTGCTCCAGGGCCGGCAAATAGAGGCGCTGGCGGAGTTCCGAACCGCGCTGAACCTCGATCCGCAGAACGAATTCGCCGAACAGCGCATACTCGACGCCCTGGGGCCCGTGCCGGTGCAGGCCGCAGGCCCAGCGCAAATGGTCGCCAGCGCAGACGCGCTCACCGCGAAACCGATCGACGGGCGTCATGACATCCACTACCGTGGCGATTCGCGCAGTCTGCTCACGGCGGTCGCGGCCAACTATGGGCTGACGGTAGTCTTCGACGAAACCTTCCCCAGCCGCCGCGTGCGATTCGATATTGAAAACGCTGATTTCGGAACCGCCATGCACGCGGCTTCCGCAGTCACGAAGAGCTTCAGCGTGGCGCTGGAAGACACCGTTCTTTTTGCGTGCGCTGAGACCCCCGACAACCACCGCCTCTACGACCGCATGGGCCTGCGCGCGTTTTACATCCCGGGCGGCGGTGGGGCTCAGGAATTGAACGATCTGATGAACTCGCTGCGGACGCTCCTCGAGTTCAAGTTCGTGAGCCTCAACGCCGCGGCGAGCACGATCACGCTGCGCGGGCCGCAGCCGGCGCTGGAAGCCGCAACCCAGTTTCTCGGACAGCTGAATAGCCCATCGCCGGAAGTCATGCTCGATCTAAAAGTCTTTCAGGTAAGCCACACCTATGCGCGGAGTATCGGGCTGCACGTCCCCGACCAATTCAACCTTTTCAACATTCCGGCATCCGCCCTCGCGGCTCTCGGCGGACAAAACATCCAGAGCCTGATCAACCAGCTGATTGCCTCTGGCGGCATCAACCAAGCCGGCAATCAGAGCATCGCCGCCCTTCTCGCACAATTGCAAGGCCAGCAGAATTCGATCTTCAGCCAGCCGCTCGCGACCTTCGGAGGGGGCCTCACGCTGATGGGTCTTAGCCTCGATCAGTTGTCTGCTGCGTTTTCCATGAACGAGAGCTCGGTCCGGCAGCTCGACCACGTAACCATGCGCGCTTCCCAGGAAAAGGACGCCACTTTTAAGCTGGGAGAACGCTATCCCATACTCAACGCCAGCTTCGCTCCGATCTATAACAGCTCGGCGATCGCGCAGGTCGTCGGGAATCAGTCATACGCCGCGCCCTTTCCGTCAGTCAGTTATGAGGACATCGGACTTACGATCAAGGCAAAGCCCCGGGTTCACGGCAATTCCGACGTGGCGCTCGAACTGGAGATACAGTTCCGCAGTTTGGGAGCCACAGCTTCAAATGGCATTCCGATCATTGCCAATCGTGAGTACAAAGGGGGAATCTTGCTCAAGGAAGGGGAACCGGCCGTGGTGGCGGGAATGATTACCGCGTCGGATCAGAGGAGTCTGAGCGGACTGCCTGCGTTCTCCAGAATCCCAGGTCTCGGCGCCCTCACCTCGCAGAGATCGAAGCAAGAGGAGGACGACGAGCTACTGATCCTGATCACGCCGCACATCGTCCGCAGCCCGGAGCGCACCGAAGCGCCAGAAATTTGGATAGGGAAATAAGAGATCGGGTGATCGGTTGATCGGGCCATCGGGCGATCTGAAACCTGAAACCCCAGCGCCTTTGACTTTCGGTCACGCGATCACCCGATGACCCGATCACCCGATCTATTTCTGGCTCGCCTGGAAGTCCACGATCTTCTTCAACAGATCAACCGGCGCTCCGCCGGGCAAGTTGCGTCCATTGATGAACAGAGCCGGCGTGCCCGTCACGCCCAGCGACTTGCCCAGCGCAATGGAAGCTTCGATTCTCGCTTTCGTATCCGGTTTGGCTGCGCAGGCGGCGACCTCGTCGGCATTCGCGCCCGATGCGGTTGCGATGCTTTTCAGCTTTTCATCAGCGTTGGCTTCGGTGATATTGGCCTGCTCGTCAAACGTCTTCCGGATAAATTTCCAGACCGCATCATTCCCAGCGCGTCCCACACAATCGACATAATCCGCCGCTTTCTCCGCCCAGTTGTGCAGGGGCAACGGAAAATTCTGGAAAACGAAGTGGGCCTCGGGCTCCAGTGCCAGCAGTTGATCGATCATGGGTGCGGCCTTCGCACAGTGCGGGCACTGCATATCGCTGAACTCGACAATCGTCACCGGAGCTTTCTCCGGTCCCTTGGCGGGGCCGTTCACTCCCTTTTCCAGCTTGGCGCGGGCATCGTCAAACGGCTTCGCACCGAAGGGCAGGATTTCGCCCGTAATCGCACGTTTGCCATCCGAGCTAACCAGCAGCCGGTTCGGGTTTGAGCCCTGAGGGTTCGTGATAACAATTGAAACCTCCGCCAGTCCCGGCACCTCGGACGGGCGAATCTCATTCACCTTCCATGTGATGGCGGGATCGTAGCCGAACATCTGGAACAGGAACGAGTTGACCGTGTCTTCGCTGGGAAGAACCGTCGTGCCTGCGGCTGCCGAAACCTCGGGCTTGGCTGCCGATTTGGCGGGGTGAGCTGGTTTGGTTTGGGCGATGGCGATGCCGGGCAGCAGAAGGGCAGCGAGCAGGGCGCGATGGATGGTTGTCATAGATTGAAATTCGATTGGACTTCGATTGTTACAAAAAGCCGCGAGGTTGTCATTCTTCCCCTGGACTTGTCATCCTGAGCGAAGCGAAGGACCTGCTTTCCTGGCACTGCCGGCGCCAGCAGGTCCTTCGCTTCGCTCAGGATGACAACCAATAGAGAGGTGCGAGCCGCAGTGATTACCGCTAGATGTCCGCCTTAGCCGCGATTGTGAATCTCCGCCCATAGCCAAACGCCTTGGCGGAAATCTTGATGCCGGGGGCTGCTTGTTGCCGCTTGTACTCGCTGCGCTCCACCATCCGGATCACCCGCCGCACCAGATCTGGATCAAATTTGTGATCGCGCGCAATCTGTTCGGCCGAGCGCGACTCCTCCACGTAGTCTTCGAGAATCGCATCCAGCACTTCGTAGGGCGGGAGCGAATCCGAGTCTTTCTGGTCCGGGCGCAATTCCGCCGACGGCGGCTTCTCGATCGTCGCTTCCGGAATCACTCTGCGCCGCGAGTTCACGTAAGCGCTCAGGCGGTACACCAGAGTCTTCGGCACATCCGAGATCACCGCCAGTCCCCCCACCATATCGCCGTAAAGAGTGCAATAGCCGGCGGCCAATTCGCTCTTGTTGCCGGTGGAAAGCACCAGCGCGCCGAACTTGTTCGACATGGCCATCAGCAGCAATCCGCGGGCGCGGGACTGAATGTTTTCTTCGGTGACGTCGGGCGGCATCCCGGCAAACACAGGCTCCAGAGTCTGACGCGCGACCGCGTAGATTTCGTTAATTGAGAGCAGTTCGAAGCGAATCTTCAGGTTGCTGGCCAGTTCCCGCGCGTCGTCAATCGACCCTGGCGACGAATACGGCCCGGGCATGCCGACTCCGATGACGTTCCCGGAGCCGAGCGCATCGGTCGCGATCGACGCGGTGAGCGCGGAATCGATGCCTCCGCTCAGTCCGACGATCGCCCGCTGAAAACCACATTTATGGACGTAATCTCGCGTGCCCAGAACCAGCGCTGCATACGCACTGCCTTCTTCTCCCGCAATCTGCGGGTGCATGTCCCCGTTGAGTTTCTGGGAGTCGAAATAGATCAGGTCTTCCTCGAACGACTTCCCTTGCGCGATCACTTGTCCGTCGGGCGCAATCACCAGGCTCGATCCATCGAAAACCAAGCTGTCGTTGCCTCCAACCTGGTTCACCATCGCAACCGGTACTTTCTGATTTTCCGCGATGGCCGTCAGCATGTCACGGCGCAGTTCGCGCTTGCCCAGCCAAAATGGCGACGCGGAAATGTTCAGCACGAAGTCCCCGCCCGCTCGGACTAATTCTTCGACCGGATCGACACCATACAGTCGCCGGTTCCAGAAGCGCTTGTCGTTCCAGGCATCTTCGCAGATGGTTAAAGCCATCTGGTTACCGCAAAAGCTGAACAGTTGCTGGCTCTTGGCGGGAGCGAAGTTGCGCATCTCGTCGAAGACGTCATAGGTGGGCAGCAGCATCTTCGACTGGATGAAATCGATGCGCCCTTCGCGCAGCAAGGCGGCGGAGTTCATTACGGTTTTGCCAGACTCCGCATCGGCCGGGGTGATCGTCCCGCAGATCACGGCAATGCCCTGCGTTTCCGCGGCGATCCTCTCGACGGTCAAGCGGCAGCGCGCCACAAACCAGGGCCTCTCGACCAGATCGCGCGGCGGGTAACCGGAAACGGCGAGCTCTGGAAACAGAATCAGGCCAGCGCCAGCACTTCGAGCCCGCAGCGCAAACTGGATGATCTTGGCGGCATTGCCAGAAAAGTCCCCCACGGTGGGGTTGATCTGGCCCAGGGCAATCTTCACGCTTATAGTGTAGAAGGTCGACACGGAAAGGCGCTAATGGCAGGAAATAGAGCGACGTGACATTCTTGATGCGAGCAGAGCGGAACGATCACACTCGCATTCAGGCGTTCATTCCGTCGCCAGGGCGGGCGATAAACTCCAGTTGGGGGGACCTGGGTCTTTACCGGGAGCGGTCGTTGGCGGCACACCCATCGGTGGCATGCGGGGGGTGTTGGCAGGATTGGACTCCGGCATTTCTTCTCCCGGACGCCGCAACGTAGGCGCGCTCGCGGGGCGTTCTTCCTGCTTCTTGGCAACGGTTGGCGCACCCAGATCAACTTCCTTTTCGATGCGCACGATTTTCTGGCCATCGACTTTCATGGTCTCCACGCGCACGACCTCGTCGCCGACGAAACGCACGAAATCCACGTCCTGCGGGGGCGTGCCGTAGATCCACTCTTCGTACTCAACCTTGTCCGCATGTTCGCGCACCTTCTTTGGCGGACGTCCCTTGGCATAGATCACCATGTCGTGATTCATTCCCACCAGCACGTGGTGATTCTTGATGGCATCTTTGACTTGGGGAGAAACGGTTTCGAGATACGCTTCGACTGCCGACTTGGCATCGAAATCAAACACCGGACGCAACAACTGCTTCAGCTCGGGCCCGGTTATCTCTGGAACGAACTTGTCGAAGTAGAGGTCCACGAAAGAACCGCGGGCATTGGCGGACGGATCCGAGGGCGAGATCGGCACAGATGGCCCCCCCCCTGAGATCGTGATGCGCTGGTACCACTTCTGTTTCTTAAGAGGGCCGCCGTTGATCTCAAAGCGGATGTGGTCTTCCTTGATGACGACGTCGCTGATGCGGGCCTGGTCGCCGGGTTTCACGGCCGGTCCCCAGAGCCCCATCAAACGTTGCAGTTCCGGGCCGCTGGGAGTTACCGATCCGTTCTTTAGTTTTAGTCCAGTCTTCCCCATCGGAAAACTCGCGCGGATGTAGACCAGTTCTTCGTCGAAGGCTTGAATAATTTCTTTGCGGGTTTCCGCGGACATCTTTGGGGGCGGAGAATTCCCGGCCAGCGCCAGCGCGGAAAACACCAGAAAAATGAACGGCAGCCGATAACAAACGGAGTAATCGTTGAAGGACCGCATGCAGCACCCCGCGCCGACTGGCTTAATTATAGACCGGCGTGCGGCGGTTGCTGCGTGATAGGCGGGACCTGGTCGAACACCCGGTACTGCGATTGCGCAGCCGCAAAGCACCTGCTCAGGGCTAGTTAGAGAATCGCGGGTTCCCTTCGACCGAGTAGACGTGGGGCGCTGCGACCCGCCCGGGCTGCCAGGCACCTGAGACCGCGGTAACCGGCAGTGTGAGTACGTCCGTAACGGTGTGGTGTACTTTGAGCACCTGAGGTAACCAGCGCCTCCCCCTTAGAATGGATGCAGAACGGACCAGCGCGCCCGCGCGCTTGGGCCGACAGGATTGCCTTTTGGCCTTACAGCTTCCCATCCCCGCGCGCGTTCCGCTGCTGTACGTCATCCTTGGCGTGCTGCTGGCGATCAGCGTCCTCCCCATGTACTTCTACTCGGCGCAGATCGAAACCATGAACCGGGAGCGCCTCAAAACCAACGAAATGCTGCTGCAAAATACGGTCACCCGTTCGCTGGCCGACGATATCTCCCAGCACCAGAATGCGCTGCGCATGATGCTGGCCAATTTGTCGTCGTCGATTCAGGTGATGATGCTGGCCAGTTCCAGCGGGAGCGACCTCACCGCGCAGAAACTTCTGACGCCAGAGCTGCGGGCCATGCTCGAAACCTTTGTTTCGTCCTCGAACGACATTGCGTATGCCACGCTGCTGAATGCCGACGCCAAGGGTGTTTCCGCCGGGCGTATTGAGCCCGACGCCTTTCTGCAGCGGGAACTCGAGCGAGCCTATCAAGCCGCTCGCGAAGGACGCATCTACAGTGGCCAGCCGTTGATGCTGGGCAGCGGAAAATCAGCCCACACGGTCATGCTGGTCAGCTCGCCGATCGTCGTTGACAAACGCTTTCTGGGCATGATCGGGTCGGTGGTCGACATGGACTACCTGATCAGCCGGTTGCAGCAAGTCAGCTCGAGTGGATTGATGCCGTATGTCGTGGACAGCCAGGGAAGGCTGGTCGCGGCGGCGACTCCCCAATATGCCACCGGCCAGGACATGACCCACTTCGACATCGTCCGCAACTTCGTGGACGAAGGCGCGAAAGCCCAATTGGCGGCCACCCGCGAATTCGCGATTCGCGATGGGAAAGACACGACCGAGATGCTGGGAACCTACAGTCCGGTAACCTCGCTGGATTGGGCGGTGGTGGTGCAGAAGCCGCGCGAAGAGGCGTATCGCGGAATCTACGAGATGCAGCGCACCGGGCGCCTGCTGGCATGGCTGGCGGTGTTTGCCAGCGTGGGCCTGAGTATTTTCTCGGCGCGGCGGATCACCAGCCCCCTGCAAGTGCTGGCGCAGTCCAGCCAGGCCATTGCGCGCGGAGATTTCTCCCAGCGCGTACACCTGAAATCGCGCACCGAGATCGGGGAACTGGCGGCCACGTTCAACACCATGTCGGAAGAACTGGAACAGTTCGTCGAGGACCTGAAGCGTGCCGCGGAGGAAAACAAGGCGCTGTTCATGGGGTCGATCCAGATGCTGGCCGGAGCAGTCGACGAAAAAGACCCTTACACGCGCGGCCACTCCGACCGGGTTACGAAATACTCGCTGATGATCGCGACCGAGATGAGCCTGGATCCGGGATTTCTAGAAATCCTGCGCATCTCGGCGCAGTTGCACGACGTCGGCAAGATCGGCATCGAAGACCGCATCCTGAAAAAACCGGGCGCTCTGACTCCGGAAGAATTCGAGATCATGAAGACGCACACCACCCGGGGCGCGAACATCCTGCGTCCGGTGCCACAGTTGCGCGAGATGCTGCCTGGAATCGAATTGCATCATGAGGCGCTCGATGGACGCGGATATCCTTACGGTCTAAAGGGCGAGGATATCCCTCTGTTGGCGCGCGTCATTGCGGTCGCCGACACCTTTGACGCTCTGACCACCAATCGTCCGTACCAGCGGGCGCACGATCCGGTGGAAGCGCTCCGCATCATTCAAGGCCTCTCCGGAAAGCGCCTGGACCCCAGGGCCGTGGCCGCGCTGCTGGCGGTGTTCCAGCGGGGAGAAATTCGGATTCAGAAGTCACTGACGCAAACAATCCCGCTGGAACCGGCCCCACACGCTCCAGTGCCGCTCCCCGTTCCGCTCCAAACCCTCGATACCCTCACCGTCGAAGCCACCCGGACCTAAAAAATAATTCTGTAATTTGGTAATCGGGTAATTCGGCAATCTAGAACCAAAGTGGTTCTAAGTTTCAAATTGCCAGATTACAAATTACACAATTACAAAATCTCCTCCCGGCATCTCTTATAATCAGAGCCGGATACCTAATGATTCAAACCCTTTTTGGCAGTCTGGACGAAGAGCAGAAACCCAGTTTCATCGAGCGTATGAAGGAGGCCGTCTCGCGCACCCGCGAGAACCTCGCCGAACGCATCGAAGATGTTGTCTCGCTGGGCAAGGAAATCGACCGCTCCACGCTGGACGATCTGGAAGCCACACTGATCGGCGCCGACCTCGGTACAACGACCACCCATGACGTTCTGGAGAAGTTGCGCGACAAAGCCGACCGGAAACAGATCAAAGATGTGAATGAACTCAAACGGCTGCTGCAAGAGGAACTGCTGGCGATTCTGACGTCGACCGGTTCGCGGCCCGTGACCAAAGTGGAGGGCACGCCGGAAGTGATCATCGTGGTGGGAGTGAACGGCACGGGCAAAACCACGACGATTGGGAAGTTAGCGCATGTGTTCCGTGCGCAAGGAAAGACGGTGCTGCTGTGCGCGGCGGATACGTTCCGCGCGGCGGCGATCGAACAACTCGAGATTTGGGGACAGCGCACGGGCACGGAAGTGATTAAGACGAAAGCCGGGGGTGATCCATCCGCTGTGTTGTTCGACGCGTTGCAGTCGGCAACGGCGCGCAAAACCGATTACGTGATCGTCGACACTGCCGGGCGGCTGCACACCAAGCAAAACCTGATGCTCGAACTCGAAAAGATGAAACGCACGGCGCAACGAATCGTGCCCGGCGCTCCGCACGAGACCCTGCTGGTGATGGACGCCACGACCGGTCAGAACGGGTTGCAGCAGGCGCGGCAGTTCACGCAATCCTCCGGTGTCACGGGAATTGTGTTGACCAAGCTCGATGGCACCGCCAAAGGCGGCGTCGTGGTCGCAATTTCGCGCGAGTTGGGATTGCCGGTCCGCTATGTAGGTGTCGGGGAGAAGGCGGGGGATCTGCTGCCGTTTGACGCAAAGGAGTTCGTCGAGTCGTTGTTTACTTAGCAGCCAGTGTGCAAGTGCGGTTCGCATCAGGGCACACCTTTAGGTGTGTCAAAAACGCTATAGAATGAATTCGCCTTTAGGCGCTGGTCACCGCAAGCGCAAAGGAGTGCCGACGATGCGACGGCTAAAGTTCAATTCGCTATCTTACTTGCGAAGACTACTGGCGCAGCTAAAGCAACTGTTCCGTCGGAAGCCCGAACCGGAAGATCCCTATGCCTATCGCACCGCTCCCTTGCGTCGTCCTCCACACGGGCGGAGCGGTTCCGCGGTGGCAGAACTGGATGAAAAAGAATGAAGGAAGCGCAGTCGTCCGACGAACAACACATGCGGCGGGCGCTGGAGTTGGCGCGAGCGGGCGTTGGGCTGGTGTCGCCCAACCCGGCGGTGGGCGCGGTTGTGGTCGACGCATCGGGCCACGAAATGGGAACCGGCACGCACACCTATGATGGTGTAAAGCACGCCGAGGTTCTTGCACTGGAGCAAGCGGGAAATGCGGCACGAGGCGGAACGCTTTACCTAAATCTGGAGCCATGCTCGCATCAGGGCCGGACCGGGCCCTGTGCCGATGCCGTGATCACGGCCGGAATCAGCCGCGTGATCTGCTCCATGGAAGATCCCAATCCACGAGTGGCGGGTCAAGGATTTGCGAAGCTCCGCGCAGCAGGGATCAAAGTAGAAGTCAGCTTATTCGAGGCGGAAGCCAAAAAGCTGAATGAAAGTTTTGCCAAGTACATCCGGCGCGGCAAGCCGCTGGTCACGCTGAAATCGGCGATGACACTCGACGGGAAAATCGCCGACGCCACGAAACCGGGAACGGAGCCCGGCTCGGCTACTCCAGCGACCGAGGGCGCACGCAGCGGATACCACTGGATTACTGGCGAGTTGGCGCGCGCGCACGTGCAGCAACTGCGCCATCAGAATGACGCGATCCTGGCGGGAGTGGGAACGGTGATGGCGGATGATCCGCTGCTCACCGACCGGAGCGGCCGGCCGCGAAGGCGCAAGCTGCTGCGCGTGATCCTGGATTCTTACTTGCGCATTCCACTTGCCGCGCGCGTGATTCAGACCGCGGAGAACGATGTTCTGGTGCTGTGTTCCTCAGGGGAAGAACCGACCAAGCAGGCGCTCGAAGCAAAGGGCATTCGAGTAAAACAGATATCTGCGACTGCGGACGGGCGCCCCGACTTCGCGGCGATTGTCCAGAGTCTGGGAGAACTGGAAATGACCAGCCTGCTAATCGAAGGTGGAGCGCTGGTGAACGGCGCGGCCCTGGCTTCCGGCGAGGTGGACAAGGTGTTCCTCTACTACGCACCGAAGATTTTTGGCGAGGGCGCGGTTCCCTTCCTTGCCGGTGAGAGCTTGCACGGGAGAGCCCAGTGCGTGCAGCGGTTTGAGTTGCATCGTTTCGGAGAGGACTTCGCGCTGGAAGGTTATCTTCGCGACCCGTACTCGGGATAGGCGTAAGTTGTACCCTCATATTCACGACACAAGTATGATTTGTCATCCTGAGCGAAGCGAAGGATCTGCTGTCTCATGCATGACAAGAAAGCAGGTCCTTCGCTTCGCTCAGGATGACAATTCGTATTCAGGATGACAATCTGTATTTAAGTCAGGAAATCACGGCATACTACTACGAGGAGAAACAGCTCTTATGTTTACCGGAATTGTCGAAGAAGTAGGCAAAGTCGTAAGGATCGAGCAGCGCGGCGAGAACCGCCGCATTACCGTTGAGGCCGCGAATGCCCCGAAAGAATTGGGAACCGGTCACAGCATTGCGGTCAGCGGCGTTTGCTTGACGGCGCTTGACATCAAACCAAAATCATTCTGCGCCGACCTGGCGCCGGAGACGTGGGTGCGTACGTCATTCTCACGAATGCACGAGGGCGCAAAAGTGAACCTGGAGTTGCCTATGAAGGCGGACGGGCGCTTCGACGGCCACATCGTTCAGGGACACGTGGATGGCGTGGGAAAGCTGATCAAGTTCGAGCGCATTGTCGACTCGGAAGGGCAGGATTCCGAGAACTGGTGGCTGCATGTTGAAATTCCATCCGAGGTCGAGAAGTACACCGTGTACAAGGGATCGATCTGCATTGAAGGCATCAGCCTCACGGTCGCAAAACTCGAACGCAACCGCTGCACCATCGCGATCATTCCCCATACGGTCGAGCTGACCAATCTCGGATCGCTCAAGCCCGGCGATCCCGTCAACCTGGAAGCCGACGTCATCGCAAAGTACGTCGAGAAGATGATGAAAGGCGAGCCAGCACAGAGCTCGATTACCGTGGAGAACCTTGTAGGACAAGGGTTTTAGTGGAGGGACGGACGTCCCGCCCGTCAGCCGGGCGGGGACGCCCGGCTCTCCACCACCGAGTTCTACGCTTCCAGCTTCAACTCGTCCAGTTCCAGGAACTCCTGCACGATGGGCTCCTTGGACTTCTCCATGTCCTTATAAGGTCCAAAGAAGATGGCATGGGCTTCGTGCAGGAAGACGATGCGGTCGGCGAGTTTCTTGGCGAGGCGCATGTCATGCGTCACAACGACCGAGGTCAGGTGCAATTGCAGTTTCAGTCTGGCGATAAGATCGCCGAGCAGATTCCCCATCATCGGATCGACCATGGTGGTGGGCTCGTCGTAGAGCACGCACTCGGGTTGAGCGGACAACGCTCGCGCGATAGCAACCGAACGCTTCATGCCCGTGGAAAGGTCCGAAGGCAGCAGCTCGCGCATTTCCTTGACGCCGACCATTTCGAGCAGGCCATCGACGACCTGAAGAATCTGCTCTTCGGAAAGCTCTCTTTTTTCGCGCAACGGGAAGGCGACGTTTTCACCGACGGTTAAGGAATCGAAGAGGGCGCCGTTCTGGAACACCATCGTGACTTTCTTGCGGATCTCTTCGAGTTGTAGCTCGTCATAGTCGGTGATGTCCTGGCCGGCGACCATGACTCGCCCTGAATCCGGCTTCAGAAAGCCCATGATGTTGTGGAGCGCCACCGATTTTCCCACGCCGCTCCGTCCGAGAATGCATACCATCTCCCCCGGCAACACATTGAAGCTGACGTCCTGGAGAACAATCCGATCTCCAAACGCCTTGGAGACGTCCTTGAATTCGATGTAGGGAGATAGTGTGTCCGCAGCACCCATGACCACCAGCATGGCATGAGATGGCGCTCCGCTCAAGCGCCAAGCTGAATCAGTGGAGCGCCGGGCGTCCCCGCCCGGCCGGACGGGCGAGACGCCCGTCCCTCCCTAAAAAGATCGGCCCTCAGCTGCCAGGCGGTCCTGCGGGGTGTTCACGTTGAAAAAATTCTGTTCGGAAAAGCCGGCCGCGGCCAGTTCGATCTCTTCGATCACCTGGACAGACACGCCGGAAAACGCCGCATCGACCTTGTACTTCCCTGCCCGCAAAGCCTGCTCGGCGGCAGTGGAGAAGTCGCGCCCATAGACCGCACAGAGCGGTTGAAACCCTCGGCTGGTGCGAGGCACGGTGATGATCGCGTCGCTTGGTTCGGCCGCCGCGAAAAGAAATGCGAGAAGCTCCCGGGAAACGAAGGGCATGTCCACCGCAAGTATCAGGTTCAGTTCGGCGGGTGAATGCACGAGCGCAGCGTGAATCCCGGCGAGGGGACCACATCCCGGGAAAATGTCGGCCACGACAGGTCCATATTTAGCAGGTCCGTATTTCGCAAACCTGCCGGGGTCGCCGACGATGGTCACGTTGTCGCAGACCTCGCTCATCACGGCGAGCCCGCGTTCGAGCAGCGTTTGGCCGCCAAAATCCAAGAAAGCCTTATCGGTATTCATACCCATGCGGGAACTCTTGCCTCCGGCAAGGAGGAAGCCAGCGCGAGACCGTTCGGTTCGTGCCATATATGGAAGAGCATAAGGCCTAGGTCGCGATACACGAAAGTAACCTACCCAGAACACCGAAGGCGGCGGAAGATGGAGGTGTCCGAGTGGTAGAGGACACTACTCAAACGTCATGCCGCAAAGACTCATGGATGTTCTGATGCTGGGACGCTGTTCGCACGAGTTTTCCTGGCCGCGCCGCGCGGCCAATGGGGAGTACTACCAAGTCTGCCTGGTGTGCGCGTCCGCCTACCAGTACGACTGGAAGACGATGCGTCGCGGAAATCGGGTCGACGAACCGGTGGCGGAAACCACGACCGTCCGGCGCCGCTCCGGTCAAAAGCAACCGACCTGGATGCCCCGGGCGCGGCGCCTGCGATCGAACCTTCCGGTTCGCTACCGCGGAAAGAATCTCCACACCTGGTATGAAGGCCTGATCCAGAACATCAGCCAGTCGGGAGTGCTATTTCACGGCCCGCAGCAACTGCCCGCGAACGCGCTGGTGGAATTGATCTTCGAGATGCCTGAAGAAATCTCCGGGCAAAAAAACAGCAATGTACTTTGCCAGGGAAGGCTGATTCGTATCAAGGATGCAGTGGACAATGTCGAGGACGCTTACGCGCTGGCGGCTTCCATCCTCGATTACAAATTTCTCCATCATGACTGAGCTGCGAACGGCCTGAACCCATCCGGCGCGCGCTCCTTCTCTCGACGTTTCCGCGCAGGAGCTAAGCTGAGGCTCCCGGCCTCCTGTCGCGTCAGCTTCTCGCCCCGATTTTCCCTGCCAACCGCCGTGTGCCTGCATCTAAACTAAGCATAGTTATCCTTGCATGCTCGGGAGCGCTTATGAAGCTCAGGGGTGGTAAACGTTCTTCAGTGATTCTATTGGCCGGCATCCTCGCCATCGGCGTGGCCTGCACCAAAGCGCCGGATGACAGTCAGTTGACCAGCCAGGTTCAATCCAAGCTCAACGAGGATTCCGGCCTGCAGGGCAAGCCGATCACGGTGCAGACCTCGGGTGGGGTGGTCACGATCTCCGGAACGGTCGAGAATGAAACGCAGCGTAAAGCAGCGGCCCGCTATGCGTCCGCGATCCCGGGAATCAGAGAAGTAGTCAACAATCTGGAAACCGCGTCCGCGGCAGCAACGCCAGGCGCGGCCCGGATGGCCCAGACATCGCAGCCAGCGCCCGACCAGTCCTCAGCCAAACCTCGCCCGAGCACACCCCGCCAACGTGCTGAGTCGGATTCCACAGCGATGGACGCAAACGCTCCGCCGCCCCCGGTAGCCGAAAAGGCAGCGCCGGAGGAAAATCCTGCTCCCGCTCCAGCAGTTCAGGCCGCATCGACACCACCTCCGGCTCCGAAAACAGTAACCGTGCCCTCGGGAACGTCCCTCGCGATTCGGCTGCTCGATCCCATTGATTCCGAGAAAGCGCAGCCTGGGCAAACGTTCCGGGCGACGCTCGACGCGCCTCTGCCCTCCGACGGAGACGCAGTACCCTCCGGATATGACGTGAAGGGGCACATCGAGGATGTAAAGAGTGCCGGGAAATTTGCCGGACAATCGCTTCTGGTTCTGCAACTGGACTCGATCTCAGTCAGTGGCAAGCTGTACGGCGTAGACGCCGACCCATACCGGCGTCAGGGCAAGAATCGCTCGACGAATACAGCGGAAAAGGTGGGAGGAGGCGCGGTGCTTGGGGCCATCCTCGGTGGCGTCATTGGCGGTGGGAGGGGCGCGGGCATCGGGGCGGCAGCTGGTGGCGGCCTCGGCGGCGGCACGCAGGCTGCCGGCAAGGGCCAGCCGATTCACCTGCCCTCGGAAACCGTGCTGAACTTTACCTTGCGATCGCCATTGACGGTAACCCTGGCGGGGCAGGGCCCCGACTCAAACCGCCGGAAGTTGGACGCTCCCCAGTAACGAAAGGTCCCTCCCGTGGAGACGCGGCTTCCCGCGTCTCCCTAAACGGGGCAAGCCCCGTCACTAGACGTTGTGACCCCGTCGCGCACGGCGGTTGCTCTGCGCGCTTGCCGCTGCTAGAGTTTTCCTGGGATATTAAAAGCATTTTTGCGGGCCCTTGTCTGACATCAGCAAATCGTCAACTGGAGCCTACTGCGTTCCAGAAAATGCCGGGAATTGAGGCCCTTCTGAAGAGTTGGATCGCACGGAATCGGTATTCGGCGTTGGTGCAATACGGAGGAGCCGCGCTGGCGGTGTGGGTAGCGCTTAGCCTCTGGACTTTTTCCGGCATGCTGCACCGCCATCTCTTTGTGCTTCTACTGGCGGCGGTGCTAATCACCGCTCGTTTCCTCGGCTTTGGCCCTGCGGTTTTCTGCTCGCTGGTTTCCACCGCTTGCCTGGATTTTTTTGCTGTTCCGCCCTACCTCAGCTTCCGTGTCGCCACGAGCGCCGATCTGGAGCGGCTGCTGGTCTTCCTGGCCATTTCCGTGTTCGCCGGCAGCATGGCCCGGCAGAAAACCTTGGCGGAATCGCGCGCCGATCGCACCACCCGCGAGATGGCCGCCATCGTGGAATACTCTGCTGACGCAATTTACAGCGTCGCTATGGACGACACCATCACCAGCTGGAACCGCGCCGCCGAACGTCTCTATGGCTACACTGCCGAGGAGGCAGCCGGGTTGCCGGTAGCGCGCCTGGGACCGCCGGAACGCCGCGACGAGCAGGAGCGTAACCGCGAGATCATCAATCGCGGCGGGCACGTGGCTTCCTATCGGACCGAGCGCATGAACAAGGACGGCTCCCGCCGGCCGGTACTGCTCTCGGCGTCGTCGCTCCGAAATGCGCGCGGCGAAATCGTGGGGGCGTCCGTCATCGCGCGCGATATCTCCGCCGAAAAGCAGTCCGAAGAGGCCATCCGCCGCAGCGAAAAACTCGCCACCACGGGGCGGCTCGTCGCTTCGATTGCGCACGAGATCAATAACCCGCTCGAGGCCCTGTCCAACCTGCTTTACCTGGCGCGCCATGATTCCACCCACGCCGGCGACTACCTGACCCTGGCGGAGCAAGAGGTAGGCCGCGTAGCCAAGTTGGCCCAACAGACTTTGGGATTTGTCCGCGATGCCAGCTCTCCGGGTTTGATGGATCCTGCCGCCATCATGGACGAGATTCTGCAGTTGTATTCCCGCAAGCTGGAAAGCCGCCAAATCCACGTGACCCGACGCTACCGCAGCAGTGGCCCGATCAGTGGCTATTCCGGCGAGTTGCGGCAGTTGCTGGCCAATCTTCTGGTGAATGCGGTGGATGCCATGGCGGCCGGAGGTTCTCTGCAAGTCCGCGTGGCGACGGGCCGCGACTGGTCTGACGGCCGGGTGGGAGTTCACATCACGGTGGCCGACAACGGCAGTGGGATTCCCCGCAACCGTCTGCGCCAAATCTTCGAACCTTTCTACACCACCAAAAAGGACACCGGGACCGGCCTCGGATTGTGGGTTTCCCGCGGCATTGTGCGGAAACACAGGGGATCGATTCGGGTGCGGAGCCGGGCAGAGGGGAGCGCCACCGGCACGGTGTTTTCGATCTTCTTGCCCCAGGAGCACGAAATCATCCGCGTGGCATGAGCCGCGTTTCGGCAACAACATACTTGGCTCGTCATGGCAGAAATGAGGGAAGAGTCAACGGGGCGAGTTCAAGAGTCTGCGGAAGCGTCTTCTACGTAACGCCATTTCTTCGCTAGGTTGATCGTATCTTCGGGGACGATCCCACCATGGCCATGCATCCCGAGTGCGCGAGAATAGGGGCCGGTGAATTGTCGTCCATTCGCGTACTTCATTTGGACTCGCTTGTTGTCCTCTGGATGGGTGCTTGGATCATTCGGGGTCATAGTCGTGCCATTCTTTTTCCATCGCCGCAGTCTCCTGATTCATAGTACGCCGCACCAACCCACCGAGCGATCAGATGCAGCGCCGTACCCGTGACCAAACAGGGTGAACAGTTAGGGTGAGAATAGCAGGGGCACTATTCATAGCTCACCCCGCCCCGATTCTGGCTTGATGAGCCAAGTATATTTTTGCCCGCGCTTCCTCTTTACTCACAGTGACTTGCAAGCGGCAGAGGTACAGTGACCTTCGTACTTAGAAAGCCCCGCCCGACCGGCTTATAATCATCCAAATCCAAGCAGAATGGGCACTTAGCCGACATGGAACCTTTTTTTGCAGCTGCGATCTTCGCTCTGGGGCTGTGCTTTGGCAGCTTCCTGAACGTGTGTATCTACAGGTTGCCACGTGGCAAGTCGGTCGTAGCGCCGCGCTCCGCCTGTCCGCACTGCGGAGATCCGATCCCGCTCTACCACAACCTGCCCGTATTGAGCTGGCTGATTCTTCGCGGAAAATGCCGCTCCTGCCGGCAGCCCATCTCCCCACGCTACCTGGTGATCGAAGTATTGACGGGCTTGCTCTTTCTCGGCTGCTATGCCCATTTTGGATTAACTCTGGCCATGTTGAAGTGCACCGTGCTCGGCTACCTGCTGCTGGGGTTGGTTTTTACCGACGCGGAAACCAAGCTTCTTCCCGACGCGATGACTCTGCCTGGCCTCGCTCTGGGAATTTTGTTCAGCCTGGTGGTTCCGGTCAATGACCTGGCTTCCCGAATCATGCCGGGCATGGTATCGCCCGCAATGAGAATGAGTAGCGACATTTCCTGGCGCATCTGGTCGCTTGCGGACTCGCTGCTGGGAGCGGCGGTGGGCGCCTCGTTTCTCTACGGCGTCGCAGCCATTTACCTGAGAGCCCGTGGTGTCGAAGGGATGGGATTCGGCGACGTCAAGTTGATGGCGTTGATCGGCTCCTTCCTCGGAACCAAGCTCACGGTCTTAACCATCTTTGCCGCGTCGCTATCGGGTTCGCTGTTTGGGCTGAGCACGGTTCTCGCCGTCTGGATCAAGCGCACGCGCCGGATTCGGGCGCGGGCCGCTTCTTCGGGTCTGTCTTCGGGCGTTTCCTCGCCCATTTCTTCCCATCACGCCCGGCGGCGCGCCTGGCAATCCGCCCGCTTGGCCCTCCGCTACTACGAGATGCCCTTTGGCGTATTCCTCGGCAGCATGGCGCTTTTGTCGTTCCTGTTTGGAGAACGCCTCCTGCACTGGTATTGGAGGGCGCTGTGAACCCGCTGACGAATCCCGTGGCGATCCACATGGGCATGCTTCTGTTCTCTGCCCTCGCAGCTTTCGGGCTGGGCTTGTTCCTAATCCGGCGCCTGCGAAAGAGTCTCGTACAAGAACCTGAATCCCTGAACCACGCTCCATTAGTGGCGGAGGGATTGCCTGTTCACGCCTATCATGCCGTCATTCAGCAACTGAAGCAGCAGAAACATGAACTCGCCGCCCTGCAACTCTCGGAGCGCAGAAAAGCAAGAGCCTCGGACTCGTTGAGTTCCACCGTACTTTCGAACCTTCCCTGCGGCGTTCTGTTTTTCAATACCAGCGGCCTGGTGCGGCAAGCGAACTCGGCCGCGCGTATGCTGCTGGGATTCGCCTCGCCCGTGGGCTTGCAGGCTACCGATCTGTTTCGCACGACGACGCTGCACCGGGAAAGTCATGGCGCGCCTTCGAATTCAGGTTTGGAATCAGAATCGGAATCGGGCGTCGAACAGGCTCTGTCTCCTGCGCTGGAGGGGAAGTCAGCGGTTCGGGGGCTGGTGGTGAATCACTTCACGCGGGATGGAGAAAGCCATGTCCTCGAAGTGAACGCCTCTCCGGTTCTAGCTGAAGACGCAAGTCTCATGGGAACGACAGTTGTGCTCACCGACAAGACCGACCTTGAGCGCATCCGGCACGATCAGAAGAGACATCAGGAAATCTCCTCGGAACTCGCGCTCGGACTGCGCAATTCGCTGACCACGATCGCGGGATATGCGCAGCAACTGGCTTGCAGCCGGGATTCGGAACTGGCCCGCCAGTTGGCCGACGGCATCGCCCGCGAAGCCGCGGAGCTGGACCGGACGATTGTCAGTTTCCTGGGAGGCGCCCGGGCGGCCACCACGAGTTCTTGAGTTGTCAGTTGTCAGTTGTCCGTACCCGGTTGCCAGTCGCGACGAGTTTGGGTACGGGGTACCGAGTACTGAGTATTGTTTCGCGTGGCAGGCTGCGATCGGAAACGCGGCTTGCGAAAGGATGATCACATGAAGTGCATGAAACTCATGGCAATCGGCATTCTGCTCCTGTTGGGGGCGAGCGGCGCGGCCGCTCAGTCTCTCGGGGATTACGCGCGGGAGGTTCGCAAGACCAAGACCCAGCCGAGTTCGGCCAGCCGGCACTACGATAACGACAATCTCCCGGTCAACCAAGAGGTGAGCGTGGTCGGACCGCCCTCGTCGACAGGCGAGGCCAGCGCTGCGCAAGGGGCTGCGGATGCGAAATCAACGCCATCCGAAAAAACAACCGCCGTCGATCCCGCTGCGGCCGATGCCGAACGCCAGAAGACGGCGGACGAGTGGAAGAAGAAACTCGATAAGCAGCAAGAGAAAATTGACTCCCTGAACCACGAGCTCGACCTCGACCAGCGCGAAGTTCGTCTGCGCACGGCCGCAACGTACACCGATCCGAGCATCAATGTGAACAACGTCCAGTGGAATAAGGACGACGCGCGGTTCAAGAACGATATCGAAGACAAGCAGAAAGCGCTCGATGCGGCCCAGCAGGAAATGAACGAGATGCAAGAGACAGCGCGCAAAGCCGGGGTTGTGGAGAAGGACAAGGACAAAGCAGTGGAGAAGGACAAAGATCAGGAGTGAGACTTAGCTTTCAGGATTTCCCTGTCCGCTCCCGAATCTGCCGCGCGTGATGCCGCCCATGGACCCAGTGGAACTTGCGCCACTCGCCGGCCGTCAAAGGTCCCAGGAACGGGTGGTCCATGATCTTCGTCCGAGTGCCAAACTGGCGCTCGCAATCGTCCAGGCCCGACCCCATCTTCTGCAGCTCAGGCACGATGGCGCGTTGCACCTCTTCCGGCGGCATTCCCCGCGGGGTAGCGCGTTCCGGGGCCTTGCGGCCTGCTGGGAGATACCCCAGATTCACCACCAGGAGCGTGGCCATGCGCTGCCTCAACGTCGCGCGCGTAGCCAACGGAGCGCCTTGTTCCAGGCACTTTGCTATTCCGCGGTTGGTGTTCTTGTAGGTAAGGAAAAGGTGCTCCAGTATCTGAGCGGCATTCCACTTTTCGGCAGGAGCCTCGGCCAAGGCGCTGGGGCCGGCACCCTCGATTGCACCTTCGAGTTCCTGCTGCAAACGTTCGAGAGAGAAATCCATGGCTGCGGTTCGGTACAATAATTCTCAAACAGAAAGCCTGATCGGGAAATCGCTAATGAAAAAACTATTCGTTGCAGTTGCAATTCTAGCAGCCGGATTGTTGCCCGGTTGCTCCTCGGAGCCAAACAAGCCGGCACCCGCCGAAACCGCCCAACCGAAAGCTCCACAGACAACCACCGGAAGCAGCGCGTTCTTCAAATGCTACGTCTCCGCTCGCGGCTGGGCTGGGGATGCCGTACCGTACCGCGTAGAGTCACACCTTACGACGGACTCCAAGGGGCGGGACGGCAAATCCGAAGAGTGGAGCGTCGGATTCGCTTCGCCCGCGCAACGCGCGACCAAGTCCTATACCTGGGCTAACGGCGATATCTCGCACGGCGTCGACGACACCTACATCCCGGCGAATTCCAACACCCAGGTTTTCAACATCCAGGCCCTCAAGACCGATACGGACAAGGCCTTTGCCGTCGCCCAGCAGCACGGCGGTGACAAACTGCTGGAGCAGGAGCCTGACACGCCAGTTCTTTACGTACTGGACTGGAACCGGCCGACGAACAGCGTCCTCTGGCACGTGATCTATGGAACGAATAGCGATACCGCCAAGCTGCGGGTGGCCGTGAACGCCTCTACCGGGGAGTTTTCAAGAGTGGAGAAGTAAGAAGTCAGGACGGCATCGTTCTGCACCCCCGGAAGGCACTAAGGGGCGCTTGCATCGTCAGGCGCCAACGTGATACTCGCTCTTAACCAAGCCACTCGGATAGTGTTGAGTCGCCACGTGGTGCAGCCGCACATCGTGCGGTAGGGTGCCAAAGAGAGGAATTCCGTCTCCAATGAGCACCGGCACACGAGTGATAATGAGACGTTGCACCAGTCCTGCACGCAAGAATCCTTGAATCGTGATTCCTCCGTCGACGTAGAGGTGGTGGGCGCCACCAGCAGCGAGCTTCGAAACGATCTCAGCCGGAGGCCCCGCCATCTGTTCCACAACGCCTCCGCGCACCGCGGACAAGTCAAGGGGCCGGCTGCTCAGGACTACGACGCGCTTCTTACCATAGGGCCAGGTTGCAAAGGTCAGAACCGTCTCGAAGGTCTTGCGGCCTATCACCAGCGCATCGACGCTCGCTATGAACTCGTCGTAGCCGTGGGGTTCGCCGCCGCCCGCCGGCAGAAAGTCGAGATTGCCATTTGGCCGCGCGATGAAGCCGTCGACGCTGGCCCCGATAAAGACAGATACCGTCATCGTGAGTTCCTCAGCTGTGGAAGTAAATTGCTGCGAGCGAGCAGCGACCGGTTGCGCGAAGTTCGTAGCTCGAAGCTGCTCACTGCGCCTTCGCGAGCCGGTCCAGCGAAGCGTGCGCATCCTTGGCAAATGGACCCTCGGGCAGAATCTTCAGGTATTGTTCGTAGTATTTCTTCGCTTCCGCTTTATCTCCGATTTTTTCCTGGCAAACGGCGAGGCGGAAGCTGGCCATGGCGTCGCTGTCTTTGTAATAAAGAGCTTCCTTGTAGCGATCGAGCGCGGCTTTGTAGTTCTTGCGCTTGAAATAGTAGTCGCCGACCTCAATGTCTTTCCGCGCCTTCATCGGGTTCCAGGGATGAAACTCCTGGACGCCGGAGTTATCGGGTTCGTCGGAAACGTCGAGGTCCGCGACGGCAGCCTTGCTGTAGGGATGATTCTTGGCGTCATCCTTGGGCGGGCTGATATCGATTCTCGTGTCGTGGCTGGAACTCTCCTCAGCCTCGCGACTCTGCGAGGCCGCCTTATCCGAGACGGTCTTGTCCGAGGCCGCCTTGTCGGAAGAATCCTGCGCCAGCGAAAGAGCCGTCAGCAGCGCCAGGCAAATCATCAGGAATCGGATGCGCACGCCTTCATTGTATCGCTTCAGAGCGAGGCTAAAGCAGACCCGATGAGCGGAAACGGCAGAGGAAGCGCCCACCAGCAATTCCTCAGCTGGCGTAGTCGCCTCGCTCTTCGGGTCGCTCACTTCCGGGTGGTCGGCTACTCGGAAGCTCGACCCATGCCCAACCGCAAAACGGTATTGACGATTGATAAAACCGGGGGTATAGTATCGCGGTCGAGTGCACACGCTGGCCGTTTTCGCGACGGTCGTAACCATCAACCTCCGTACTTCTCCGATTGCGCAACCCGGAGGCAATTATGGAGTTCTCTCGCAGGACTTTTCTCAAAGGTACCGTGCTTGGCGGTGCCGGTTTCTCCGCTCTCGGCTTTGATCTGACTCCGGTTTACGCCCAGACCCAATCCCTCAAGATTTCCCGAGCCAGCGAGACGCGCAGCACTTGTCCTTATTGTGCCGTCAGCTGTGGCGTGATCATCTACACCTTGGGCGACAAGGCCAAGAACGCGATCCCGCAGGTCGTGCACGTCGAGGGCGATCCCGACCACCCCATCAACCGCGGCACGCTGTGTCCCAAGGGATCGTCTCTGGCGCAGGACATTCTCAACGATCGCCGGCTGCTCAAGCCGCAGGTGCGGCGTCCCGGATCGGATCACTGGGAAGACATCTCCTGGGACCAGGCCTACAGCGAGGTTGCGCAGCGCGTCAAGAAGACTCGCGACGACACATTCCTTGAAACCGATGCGCAGGGCCGCACCGTGAATCGCTGCGAAGGCATCGCCTGGACCGGCGGTTGCACCGACACCAACGAGTTCAACTATCTCGCCGTAAAAAGTATGCGCAGCCTGGGGGTCTGCTACCTGGAAAACCAGGCCCGCGTTTGACACGGCCCCACGGTCTCCAGTTTGGGGCCCACCTTTGGACGCGGCGCAATGACCAACGGCTGGATCGACATCAAGAACACCGACATGATGTTGATCATGGGCGGCAATCCCGCCGAGAATCACCCCTGCGGCTTCAAGTGGGCGATTGAAGCCAAGCTTCACCGAAACGCGAAAACTATCGTCGTCGATCCGCGCCTAACCCGCACCGCCGCGACCGCCGACATGTACGTGCAGATCCGCGCCGGTGCCGACATCGCCTTCCTCGGCGGTGTCATCCGGTACGCGATTGAAAACAACCGCATCGCCAAAGACTATCTCCTCAACTACACCAACGCCTCCTTCATTATCAAGGACGGATTCAAGCTGCCCGAAGATGGTCTCTACTCCGGATTCGATCCCGAGAAAAAGACCTACGACAAGAAGACCTGGAATTATGAGGAAGGCGGAAACCTGACTGGGAAACCGGTTGCGGGCACGCCTCCGGAGAAGACGCATCCTCCTTTGCCGCCGGGCGCGACGCCACCTCCACCTTCGCTTCCCCCGAAGGTGGCGTTCGATTTCTCGCTGCAGCATCCGCGCTGCGTCTATCAACTGCTGAAGAAGCAGTACGACCGTTACACGCCCGAAATGGTGGAGCGCATTACCGGCATTCCGCAGGATCAATTCCTCAAGGCCGCCGAGCTGTTCACTTCGGTCCGCAAAGACGGCGACATGAAAAAAGTCGCCACCATCATTTACGCGGTCGGGTGGACGCAGCACAGCTTCGGCACGCAGATCATCCGCACCGCCGCCGTCCTGCAACTGCTGATGGGCAATGTCGGCCGCGCCGGCGGCGGAGTCAATGCGCTGCGCGGGCACTCCAACATTCAGGGCGCTACCGACATGGCGGGCATCTTTGACATTCTCCCCGGTTACCTGAAGATGCCAAACCCCACCGATGTGGACTTGGCCACCTTTGTAAAGCGCACAACGCCAACCGAGGCCAAGCCCGATCCGTGGGAGTCATTTAATTATTGGTCGAACACTTCTAAATTCGCAGTCTCTCTGCTGAAAGCGCTTTACGGACCGGCCGCCACCAAAGAAAACGACTGGGCCTTCAACTATCTGCCGAAGATCGACCGCAACTATTCCTGGGTGAATATCTGGAACGACATGTACGAGGGCAAGATCAAGGGA
>Ga0074044_10000672_pt1 | contig 32020 bp, 20 predicted proteins | sample BogForMeECP23OM1_FD_94443 | JGI IMG/M metagenome (GOLD analysis project Ga0074044, IMG submission 94443) | Bog forest soil microbial communities from Calvert Island, British Columbia, Canada - Bog Forest MetaG ECP23OM1 | ecosystem: Environmental > Terrestrial > Soil > Wetlands ...
AGGACCCAAGCGGCCGCAAGACCGCGTCGCGCTGAAAAACGCGAAAGCGTCCTTCACGAAAGTCGTGGAAGGCATGCCCGCAACACACGTTCCTGTCAAAAACAATGGCGATGCCTTCGAGCTTTCCAGTGGCGCGGTGGTGATTGCCGCCATTACGAGTTGCACGAACACCTCGAATCCTTCACTGATGCTGGGCGCGGGATTGGTGGCGAAGAAAGCCGTTGAGCGTGGATTGCAAGTGAAGCCGTGGGTGAAGACCAGTCTCGCGCCGGGCTCGAAAGTGGTGACCGACTATCTGCAAGCCTCGGGCCTGATGGCGTACCTCGAAAAATTGAATTTCCACCTGGTGGGTTACGGCTGCACAACCTGCATCGGCAATAGCGGACCGCTATCCGATCCCATTGGCGCGGCCATCAAGGAAAACAACCTCATTGCCGTGGCTGTGCTGAGCGGCAACCGCAATTTTGAAGGGCGCGTGCACCCGCTGGTGCGCGCGAATTACCTCGCTTCCCCGCCGCTCGTCGTGGCCTATGCGCTCGCCGGCCGCATGGATATGGACTTGACGACCGAGCCTCTGGGAACCGATTCCGCGGGCAAGCCCGTCTATTTGCGTGAGATTTGGCCTACCGCGCAGGAAGTGGAATCCACCGTCCGCGCCGCGGTTTCCACGGAGCAATACCGCAAGGAATACAGCGAAGTCTTCGAGGGCGACGCGCGCTGGAAATCGCTGCCCATTCCCGAAGGGGATTTGTACAAGTGGGACGCGAACTCCACATACATCAAGTTGCCTCCGTATTTCGAGAACATGCCGAGGACGCCGGTTCCGCTGGCGGATATTCATGGCGCCCGCGTGCTCGCGATACTGGGCGATAGCGTGACCACCGATCACATTTCTCCCGCGGGCTCCATCGCCGTGGATTCCCCGGCTGGGAAATACCTGATCGCGCGTGGCGTGAAGCCGCACGAATTCAATTCCTATGGCGCGCGCCGCGGCAATCATGAGGTGATGATGCGCGGCACGTTTGCGAACATCCGCCTGCGCAATCAGCTTGTTCCGGGCACGGAAGGCAGTTGGACGCTGCATCTGCCCGAGGGCGAAAAGATGTTTATTTACGACGCCGCGGTGAAGTACCGCGAAGAGGGCGTTCCCCTAGTGGTGATTGCGGGCAAGGAGTATGGCTCCGGGTCCTCGCGGGACTGGGCCGCTAAGGGCACACGGCTGCTCGGCGTGCGCGCCGTGATCGCAGAGAGCTACGAGCGCATTCACCGCAGCAACCTCGTGGGCATGGGCGTGCTCCCGCTGGAATTCAAGCCCGGCGACACTCGCGAATCCCTTGGCCTGACGGGGCACGAGGTGTTCTCGATTGATGGAGTGGCTACGCTAACGCCGCGGAAGCAAGTCACCGTTCGCGCCAAATCGGCGGACGGAACGCAGAAAACCTTCACGGCAACCGTGCGCGTGGATACGCCGGAAGAAGTGGCTTATTACAAGCATGGCGGCATTCTGCAGTATGTGCTGCGGCAAATGCTCGAATAGCACAGCACAATCGAGAGGACTCATTTCGATCTGCGGGATTGGCCGCGCCAAGCATCTTCAGACGTTAGCTGCGGCCTTCGCGTTTCTGGGCAAGCACCAGACCCCGGGGAGTAGGCAGTAGCAACACTGAGATGAGCCCTTCGGCTTCGAGTCGCAGGGCGCCTTCACGCACACTCTTCATTGCCGAACTCGCATCATGTATCAGGATGAGCCCGTACGGATTGATCTGCGGCAGGAAGCGGCGGACTTCCTGTTCGCGCAGCGGCACATCGCTGTCGCAAAAAAGCATGTCGATGCGGCCGTCAACCTTCATCTCTAGGCTGGGCACATTGCGCGCCTCGATCCATTGGCCCAGGCCGGATTCGGCGAAGCGTTTCTTCGCGGCCTCGTACACCTTTTTGTCCCACTCGCAAGTGATCACGCGGCCGACACCGTTCTGCTTCAGGCCCTCCGCTATGCGCAGCGTGCTCAAGCCGGAGAAGGTGCCGGTCTCCACGACCAACTGGGGCTTGACCGTGGTGACCAGGGCTTGCAGAAAATCGAGAACTTCCACTTCCGCGCTCATCGAGTCATACATATGCCACCGTTCCGGATGCGGGCATTCGGGTGTTGGGCGATGATACTCGGGCTGCAGCACATCACCGTGGGAAGAAATGTGTTCGACAATGCGATGTTCTTTTTTCAGCGCGTGGTATTGGCTTTTAATACGCCAAAGAAGCACCGCGCCGGCAAGGATGGACAGCACGCTGACGACTTGCGCATTGGTCATGCCGAGGATCCAACGCGGGTTGATGCGGATGAGCTCCACCAGAAAACGGGCGATGCCGGTGAGGATCAGGTAACTGCAGAAAATTCCACCCTTGGCCTTTGGGCCCTTCAGCGCTTTCGTGCCCATGTGCCACAGGATGGCGCCAATCGCGCACCACACCAGGAATTCATAGATGGGCGTCGGGTGTACTCGCTCCATCGTGGGAACAACGCCATTCGGAAAGCTCATGCCCCACGGCAAGGTGGTCGGAATGCCGTAGTCGCCGTCGCCGGAGAGCAAGCAGCCGATCCGCCCGATGGCATAACCGACCGATGCCGCGGGCGTGCAGGCGTCCAGAAATTCCAGCAGGGGAATTTTGGCCCGCCTGCCGAGAATGAGCATCGCAAAAAAGCCGCCGAGGAATCCCCCAAACCAGGTGAAGCCGTAGCGATTGAAGATTTGCGCAACCGGATGGGCAAGGAATTCCGCCGGGGATTCGAGCGCGCTATACACCTTCGAGCCGAAGATGCCCGCCAATCCTGCGATGGTGATCATGGTGAATGCGTCGGCTTTTATGCCGCGGCGGTCGAAATCAGCTTGAAGAATGTAGGCGGCGCAGATCATACCCAGCGCCACCATCAGACCGTACGTAGGAATCGATAAGGGACCTATGTGAATGAAGGGGATCATGGAGTCGGCTGGTGTACCTTTATAATTATACACGAGGCGACCCAGGGGACTCCCTGGGAGCGGCTTGATTATGCGGCGTCGACTAATTCGGCTTGGACTTGAAGACGAAGTTGAGGGTGTGGGTCTCGCTGCCGCTGATGGTGACGTCCTGCGACTGCGCGCCGTAGGACTCGTGCCAGGCGGTGATGGTGTACTTGCCCGGAGGCAAGTTGGCCAGGGAGAACGAACCGCCCGCGCCGGTCACGGCGTAGTGAGAGTTCGGCATTGCCGCAAGAATGCCATGCATCCAAGGATGCACGTTGCACTTCACGGGAATGAATTCCGCCTGGTCGTAGCTCTCGCGAATCGGCGGCGTACCCGGCGGCTGCGATTTATTCCACTCGCGATTCCGCTTCGGCTGTGGATGAACGTTGTGGACGGTCTGATCCTCGTTGGTGATCTTCAGTTCTTGATTAACCTGGAAGGCCAGCAGGTGCGGGATGTAGCGGCAACCCTTCTGCGTGAAGATGGCGGCGGTGGAAGGAGCCGCGTCGTTTGGCGCTCCCGCGGATACATAGACAACCACGTTTTCCAGGCTGTTTCCGGCGCCCGTAACCACGGCTTCCGCGAGCGGCGGCGTCGCATACATCCTGGCGCAAGAAGGTTCCACAGACATGTCAATCGCTTTCATCTTGGCCGGCGCGCCCTCGTAGGTCACTTTGCCGCTGATAGTGCCTCCGCTCGGCCCCGCATGCGCCGCGGCCGAGGCACCAAGCAAGGCCAATCCCGCCATCACGGCATGCTTCGTTTGCATTCCTCGATTCTCCTGAAGAGCGTCGCAGATTATAGTTACACCTTTCGAGCATCGGGACCGCACCCAACGAGAGCAGGTTGTCATTCCGAGCGCGAGTTTGGCGCGAGGAATCCGCTGTATCTTGCTTTCAGGCAAAAACAGATCCCTCGCTTCGCTCGGGATGACAATACGAGTTTTGTTTCTATATTCCGCGAAGCTTAGTAATCTCCAATACCAGTGTATGCATTTCAGACCTTCTTGGCATTTACGATTTCCGCTATTCGAGAAATTTTCAGCCCCGCGCTGTCACGAGGCGCCTTCGGGTCGCAGAGCTGTCAGGATGGCCCCGAGGCCTTTCGGCCGTCCTCGCATCCCCGAAACGCATGCCGAGATAATTGTTCCGCTACAATTCCTTGGGATGAATTAACCTAATGGGCTGGTCCGGCCATAAGGAGCCCTCATGCAGAAAATCAACGCGGCCATTATTGGATTGGGATTCGTCGGGCGAGCCCACCTGGACGCCTTGCGGCGCCTTGGTATTTCGGTCCAGGGAGTGCTGGGGAGCACGCCGGAGCGCACAAAAGCTTCGCGGGATGCGCTGGGATTGCCGCGAGCGTACGCTTCGCTCGAGGAACTGGCCGCCGATCCGTCGGTTCACGTCGTACATTTGTGCACGCCAAACAATGAGCATTTCCGGGCAGCTAGCCAGCTCCTTCGCGCGGGGAAAAATGTTTTGTGCGAAAAGCCGCTGACGTTGGATTCGCGGGAATCCGCTGCGCTGGTTTCGCTGGCGAAAGAAACGGGGTGCGTGGGCGGAGTGGCGTACAACCTGCGCTACTACCCCCTGTGTCAGGAAGCTCGCGCGTTGATCCACAAAGGCGCTATCGGGCAGGTGCGTCTCGTGCATGGCAGCTTTTTGCAGGATTGGCTGCTCTATCCCACGGATTGGAACTGGCGGCTGGAAGCAAAATTGGGCGGTGAACTGCGCGCCGTCTCCGACATTGGCACGCACTGGCTCGACCTGGTGACCTGGATGACCCACAGCAAAGTGTCCGAGCTTTGCGCCGATCTGGCCACGGTTCTGCCGACACGCCGCAAGCCCAAGGGCCGCGTGGAGACATTTCAGAAAGCTGGCGCCGCGGAAACCGAGGAAGTGCTGATGACGACCGATGATTACGCCTCCGTGCTGCTGCGCTTTGAAAACGATGCGCACGGCGTGATGACCGTTTCGCAAGTCAGCGCCGGGCGCAAGGCGCGTTTGTGGTTTGAGATCGACGGCTCCGAAGGTTCGCTGGCGTTCAATTCCGAATCGCCCAATACGTTGTGGATTGGCCGGCGGGATCGGGCCAGCGAAGTGCTGCCGAAGGATCCCGGGCTGCAATCGGCGGAATCGCGGGGTTATGCAGCTTATCCCGGCGGGCACGCCGAGGGCTACCCGGACACGTTCGTACAACTGTTCAAGGATTTCTATAGCTATGTCGCTGCCGGAGATTTTCGCGCGCCGCGAAGCTTTCCGACATTTGAGACGGGCCACGACGAACTCCTGCTCTGCGAAGCGATCGCCGAAAGCGCGCAGAAGCGAAGCTGGGTCTCTGTCGGCGCATAGGAAGTATTCGTTTTCCCCTGATATCCGAGGCCGAGGAGAGATTCATCGCACAAAAGACGTGCGATGGAAAACCGTACCTCCGCTCAGGGACGGCAAAAACGGCCGTCCCTCCGGTCCCTTCGGCTCCGCTCAGGGCAGGCGAAATGACAGTTTCTTCTTGCGGCGTGATGAGGGAGAACCCGACCTCAGCGGAGTTGCTTGATGCCGCGACGACAGACTCGAACAAAGGATGATGCGCTCGTCCGAGATCCGTGAACGCCGTAATTGAAACTCACTTCTGGGTGGGATATTCGTAGCGCAAATTGCCCGGCAGGCGATCCGAGCGGGAGCGCGTGTTGTATTCGAGCTTGTATCCGAGATGTTCGTCGTCGAGCGGGTAGCCCTTGCCTTCGGGGTAGGGATAGGAAAGCAGGCCATGCCTTGGCAGGGGCTCAACCGTGAAGGCGTTGGCCGCGTAAAAATCCATGTCTTTCTCAAAGCCATCGGCATAGAAGAAATAGTCGCGCACCCAGTCCGAGGGAAGATTTGGAAGATGCCGCGGATCGAATGCGAGCTTGACGCCTTCGCCAGAGGCGAACACGGCGAACTTGTCGTCGGAAGCGCTGAGTAGCGTTTTAACGTCGCCATAGCGCGTATAGTTCCCCGCCGCGCGCGCATACGGCCCCGTGGGGCTGCGCCGAGCGTAGGAATAGACCGTATCGCTCGCGGGCTGCAGGCGGATTTCCTGCGGGTAGCCGAGAAATTCCAGCGCCGCGGTGGCCAGCGGAACCTCGCTGACGCGGAGGTTTTTCGATTCGGGCGTCTGATCGATGCGCACCGCGTCCCAATAAATCTTCAGGTTGGTGACGATGCGGATGCGGCGCGTGCCGGCGGGAATCTTGCCGCTTAGATCGGCGACTATGGTTCGTTCCAGGCCGGCGGGGAATCCCATATCCTCGACAATACGCACCCATTTACCCTGCGCATCTTGCGCTTCGACGTAAGGCGCGATGACCTTTATGCCCGCCTGATTGGCGGCGTACATGGAAGTCGCGGTGAAATAGTCGGTGTAGCCGTCCAGGAGGAGACGCAGGGGTTTTGCCGCGTCCCATTGGCCGAGATCGAGTTCGATCCAGTGCAATTTGGCGAATCCGGTGTAGGGCAGGCCGTCAAACTGTGTGACGTATTTGCGGTCGCGCTTGGCGAGCAGCGGCAGCACGTTGTTGTCGTGGTCGTCCCAAGCGCCAACCGGCAGTTTTGCATGCTCTGTGGCAATCACGCGAAATTCGGGGAAGGGCGGCGCACTGGCGAAGCGTTCATTCGGATTCACCTCGACCTCGGCGGGATGATCGATGGCCAGCAAGCGCACCTGGTCGAGGTAAACGGTTTCTTCCATCGGCTCCATGAATCGGAAACTGAGCAGGCCATTTTTCGGGCGGACACTCTTCGCCGGGACTTTCAGGTATTCGTCGGAATCGGGAACGTCGCGTTCACCCGGAGCTATCCAATGCCCCACAACCGCGGGGCCGATCATGTCGGCAATGAATTCGTATTCCCTGCCATTCCACGAAAAGAGAACCGGGCAGGAACTTCCGCGGCGGTCGAGTTCGTTGATGAGATGGACTCTTCCGGCCTGGAGGTTCACTTCATCCTGCGGCACACCCTTCGGCCACAAGAGACGCACCACGTCCGTGGCTTTTTCGCTGCCCAGGCCAGCGATCAGCGTGGGGGAATTCTGGCTGAGGTAGCCAGACGAGCCGGCAGCTTCCCATTTCTGGTAAAGCCCTCCGGCGAAAATCTCCACTTTGGTGCCGATTCCGTTTTTGTTGTCATCCAGGCCCTTGAGGTCGATCTGAATCCAATTGTTTTTGTTGGCGCCGACATTTTCGAGCAGGATGGGAGCGCCTCCCGCTTGGGTAACAATCAGGTCGGGGCTTCCATTGCTTCTCAGATCAGCTACCGCGATAGCCGCAGGCTTGCTTAATTTGACGGCATCGAGTTGCGTCTTTTTTGTGACATCGGCCCAGCCCGCCTCGCCCAAATTGCGCAACAACCGAATCTCCCCGCCATTCGCGGATTCGCCAACAGCCGCAAGATCGAGCCAGCCATCATTATCGAAATCGAGCGAGGTGAGGCCCCAGCCCCGCTTCCAGCCGAGATCGGGGAGTGGAACGCGTTCGAGCCTCTTGCCCTGGACGTTTCGCCACAAGGTGAGTCCCGGGGGCCCGGCGTGGGTAAACGCCAGATCCATCCAGCCGTCTTTGTCGAAATCAAAAGCGATGACGCCAACAGCGGGCGGCAAATTCTCTTTCGCAAAATCGATCCCTGGAAGGGCCTTGAACCTTCCTTCGCGTGGATTCAGAAGAATAGCGGCACCTTGCGGCCCACCGGCAACGACAAAATCAATCGCGCGATCGTTGTTGAAGTCCGTCATGGCCACGCCCGCGCCTGTGGCATCCAGGCCCATGCCGGATTCTTCAGAGACGTCCGTAAAAGTGGAGTTTCCGTTATTGCGCCAGAGCCGGTTCTTATGCGTTTCACTCTCGGGGGCCATGGTCAGGTAGAGATCGAGGTCGCCATCGTGGTCGTAATCCACGAAAGTAGCGGCAACACAGCCCTTCTCGCGGTGGATTCCGGTTTTCTCGGTCACGTCCTGAAACTTGCCGTTGCCGTCGTTATGAAGCAGCCGCACGCCGCCCGTTTCGCAGACGGCCAGATCGGTGTGGCCGTCACTGTCGAAATCGCCCGCGGCGCACCCCAATCCCGCGCCGAGACTCCCCAGACCGGCTTTCTCCGTCACATCCTCAAATTTGCCGTCGCCGAGATTGTGGAGGAGGCGGCTCTTGCCTTCGCCGGCGCCGACCAGGAAAAGATCAGGCTTGCCGTCCCCGTCATAATCCAGGAAACACGCGCCGCTGCTGGGACCGATGGCCGGAGCCGACGATACGCGATTGGCCAGAGGTGCCTGCGTGTAATGAACGGGAATCTCTGGTGGGACTGTGGCCACCGTGCCGTGGATAAATTCCGCGAGCGAGTATTTGCCCTGGTCACCGTAGCCCGCACCGAACGGGGTGCCGAGATGCTCGGAGTTGATTTTCTGGAAGCGCTTCATCGCTTCACGGGCGGCTACGGCGTCACCCTTGCGCTGGTAGGCCCGGGCAATTCCGAACTGCGCCGAAGCATGAAAGGGAGACAGAGACAACGCTTTTTGGAATGCCGCAATCGCCTCGTCATAGCGTAGCAACTGCGCGTTCATGAAGCCCTCAAAATAGAAGGCATCCGGCTCTTCGGGCACAATTTTCTCCACGTGCTGGAAAGCGGCAATGGCCTTTTCCGGTTCGTTGCAGTCCTTGTAGGCAAGGCCCAGGTTGTACCAGGCATAGGGATCCTGAGGAAGCTTCGCGGTGGCCTCTTCGAGAGCGGCGCGGGCCTGCTCGACTTTTTGCTGGCCCAGGAAAGAGATGCCCAGATTCATTCTCGCTGCTGCGAACTGCGGGTCTGCCGCCAAGGCCTGCTCGAAATATTTTTGCGCTTCGGCGGCCTTTTGCTGGTTCATGTAAGCTACGCCGAGCGTATTCAGGCGCATCGCCTCGGAGGAAATGTCCTTGTCCGCAGCGACACTTTGCTTCTCGCCCGCGGGCGATTGCGCCGCCTTGAGCCGCAACACCGCCAGGGAGCCAACTGCAAGCAATGTGAGCAAGGCACCCAAAACAAAAAAGCGATGGCGTGAACTCAGTCGTATGAAACTCATGAAGGAATTTTCTCTCTGGACGCGCGACATGTCGTGAATCTGGCCCCGGTCCCCTATCCTTTCGATTGTCTTGGCTCTGCAGGACAGCGTCAACCGTTTTTATAGCGTCTTCTGCAGTCCGGCCCGGCCAGCCTTGACCGAAAGGACGCCGGCATTTACCTTGCTGAAGGGAACCCATGGCCGCTTTCCATTATTTTTCTATCGCTGAAACGCGCGAAAAATTCCGTAGGAAAGAAATTTCCCCGGTTGAGATGATCACCGCACATCTGCAGCGCGCGCAGGCGCTCCAGCCAAAACTGAATGCCTTCGTGCATCTGGACGCGGAGTCGGCGATGGCGCGGGCTCGGCAGGCGGAAGCTGCCATGCAGCGTGGCGAGCCGCTGCAGGCGCTGACGGGGATACCTCTCACGGTGAAGTCGTGCATTGATGTCGCCGGGTGGCCGTGTCCCGCGGGCTCGCTCTTGCGCAAAGACTACGTGCCGGCGAGCGACGCGACGCTGGTGGCGCGCCTGGAATGCGCCGGAGCAATCCTGCTGGGCAATACCAACACGCCGGAATTCCTGATGGCCTACGAAACGGACAATCGCGTCTCCGGGAAAACCTCAAATCCCTGGGATCTTTCCAAATCCGCGGGCGGCTCGAGCGGCGGCGAAGCCGCGGCCATTGCCGGCGGCTGTTCCATGGGCGGGGTCGGCAGCGACGGTGGGGGTTCCGTTCGCGTGCCCGCGCATTTTTGCGGCATTTGCGGACTGAAACCTACTCCAGGCCGGATTCCGGCCACGGGGCATTTTCCGCCGGGAGCGGGCGCGTTCTCGTGGATTGGCGTGGTGGGGCCGATGGCGCGCACGGTTGCGGATCTTCGCGCGCTCTTCGAAGTGATGGCAGGACCGGACGCCGGCGACGCGCTCTCCGCGCCTGTGCCCTTGCGCTCTATTCGCGCGGAGGAATTGCGCGCTCGGCGCATCGGAATTCTCGAGAGCGGCACGCTCGGCGCTGCCACGCCCGAAACGCAAGCCGCGGTGCACCGCGCGGGTCAACTCCTCACTGAGCGGGGCTTCCATGTCGAGCCGGTGAAGTTGGACGGACTCGGCCGCGCGCTGGAATTGTGGTGGTTCTTCTTTGGACCGGTGATCGGCGATGTGATTCGTCACAGCACGAAGGGCCAGGAAGATTTGTTGAGCCCGATGCTGCAAGAATATCTTGCAGCTACAGCGGCGGAACCCGCGGTCACACTGGAATCGTTTATGGCTGCCTGCACGGAACGTGACCTGGTGCGCGCCAATGTGCTCCGGCAATTGCGCGATGTGCCGATTCTTCTCTCGCCCGTTTCGTCGGCGCCTGCCTTCAAACATGGCGCAGGCAATTATCGCGCCGGCGACGCGCACAATTATCGCGACACCATGCGCTACTGTCAGTGGCTGAATCTCGCGGGCTTTCCGGGGCTTTCCCTCCCCTTCGGCCAATCGCCCGAGGGACTTCCCATCAACGTCCAACTGATTGCCCGGCCCTACGAAGAAGAACTCCTCCTCGCCGTCGCCGAAACTCTGGAGCAAGCCCGCGGCCCGTGGCAAAAGCCGCCGCAAATTTAGCCTCTGGCGTTCGCGCTCTTCAGTTCGGCAGTTGGGTCAACTCCGGGCTCGGCACATACCGCTCTTCCAGTTTATCCCGATCCTCAATGAATCCTTTGTCCATGAGCTTTTTCGCGATTGCAAACTCGGCCTCGGCTTCGTCTTTACGGCCGAGATGTTGCAGCACTTGGCCGCGTATGAAGTGCACGCGCTGGTTTTCCGGCGCCAAATTTGCCGCTCTGTCGATTGCTTGCAATGCCTCGGCATATTTTTTTTGTCTGAGGTAACTTCTTGCCAGACCGAACCAGGCATCGCCGCTTTTTGGATCCTTCTCGAGCGCCTTGCGAAATTCCGGCACGCCGTCATCATTGCGCTGCGTCAGCCAATAGAGGTTCCCAAGCTGTACGTAGTTGTCCGCAAGTTCCGGCTCCAGTTGAATATCCTTGAAAAATTCGGCTTCACTCTTCTCGTAGTCGGCACCGTGCATGTATGCCACCGCAAGGTTGAAATGCAAATACGGCAGTTGCGGATTCAGCGCTTCGGCCTTTCCCAGTTCTGTGAGGGCGCCGGCAACCTCATCACGTTGAAGATAGGATTTGCCGAGGATCAAATGAAACTCCGGCGTGTTCCCGCCAATATCAATGAGTCGGAGGATAGCCTTTTTGTCGAGTGCCTTGTCGCCCGCACGACTGGCAGCCATGCCGAGCACGTAGAGATACATCACGTTGCTGGACATCGGCTCCCAAAGGGGCTCGAGTGTTTTCACGGCAGCAGCGTAATCCTGCGTGAAGACCTGGCACAGGCCGAGCAGGTAGCGCGCCTGTTGCGAACTGGGCTCATCGCGCACGACGCTTTGCAGCGGGGGGATGGCTCCGGAGTAATTCTCGCGGCGGAATTCGACGAGACCGATGTTCAAGCGGATGCCCGCCATTTTTGGAGAAAGCCTCTCTGCCTCCTTCAGATTTTTCAAGGCCTCATCCCACTGCTTGCGGCGCATGGCGATCACGCCCAGATTGGCGTAGGCGGCGCCAGCCTTCGGATCCGCTGCCAATACCTTGCGGAAAGCGTCTTCCGCCGTTTGCAGATCGCCACTCTGCAAGGCCGCCTGCCCTTTTTGAAACCAAGCTTGAGGACCATTGGCAGCGCTTGTTTGGCGCTGCGAACTTACCCCAACTGAAAGGCGCGGCGCCGCGGGCACTGCGCCGAGCAGGCCGGCCGTGAGCACCAACCCGGTGCAGATTCCAAGAACGCTTGGTGTGTATCTCATCTGTCTCCAGCTAACGCCGTTCCAACATGTTTCGGCAAATCCCTTCGAGAATAGTCCCTCCGTGTTCGCCTAAGATGCCTGGACCGTCATTTGGCTCAAATAGTTGGAACGGCACTAGTTTCCGCCATTCTCGCTGTCCGCTTCAACCCAAGTTTCGCGTCATTGGCAAAGGCCGTACTCTGGCCGGAGGGAAGCAGGGCCGACGGCCCCGGGGAAAAGGACTCATTTTGTACTTGACAGATGCGCGACTTTCCTTTATTAATCCGATTTAATAGGTAGTTTTGGGACCCGGTCAGGTCCCGTCGGGGAACCGGGGATGTGGCGGCGAGTGGTCGGACGTGGACTTTAGGGTGGTTTTCGGCTCTTTTTCCTCTTCCTCCAGCCTCCAATCTCTCCAGCATTCGGGCGAAAATTAAGTTACCGGAGGTTCATCGTGAAGGCATTTCGATTGGTTTTTCATTCGTATGGCGCGCGGCTGCTCTCCTGCCTTGGGACACTTTCCCTGTTCCTCTTGCTCCCATTGCTCGCATCCGCGCAGACGAACGGTCTGATCAGCGGCACGGTCACAGACAAATCCGGGGCCGCAGTGGTCGGCGCACAGGTGGTCATCGCCAGCGTTGGCGGCAACCTGACGCGCACCACGGAAACGAACGGGGAAGGCGTGTACGTTGCTTCTTCGCTGCCTTCCGGCACCTACAACATTGCGGTGACTGCCAAGGGCTTCCAGAAATTTGAGGCGCAGAACTTCGTTTTGGAAGTGGCGCAAAAAGCGCGTGTGGACGTGATGCTGACGGTTGGCACCGTTACCGAGGAAGTGATCGTCACCGGCGAAAACGTCGCCCAGGTGGACACACAATCTTCCGAGATTGGCAGCACCATTACGGGCAAGCAAGTCCAACAACTCGAACTGAATGGCCGCAACTTCACGCAACTGGTCACCTTGTCGCCGGGCGTGATCAGTCAGACCGGTACCGATGAAGGAACGGTTGGAATCGCCGGCAACACACAGTACAGCATCAATGGCGGCCGTACCGAGTACAACAACTGGGAACTCGACGGAGGCGACAACATGGACAACGGTTCCAACGCCACCCTCAACGTGTACCCTAACCTCGAAGCAATTGCCGAGTTTAAGGTGCTCACCTCTAGTTACGGCGCGCAGTACGGAAAAAGCGGCTCTGGCACGATAGAAGTCGAAACCAAATCCGGCACCAGCCAATTCCACGGCAGCGCTTTCTACTATGGCCGCAACAATTTCTTCAACGCCAACTCCTGGCAGAACAGCGGACAAGGAATTCCGCGTCCTTCTTATAAGAAGCATGATTGGGGCTACACGGTCGGCGGCCCGATATACAAAAAGAAGACCTTCTTTTTCTGGTCGCAGGAATGGCGACGGGAAATCGAGCCAGGATCGACGATCGCACAGAATGTGCCATCGGACGCGGAACGCGGGGGTAATTTCGATGACGTTTGCCCCACCTACAATGGGAATGCGTTTGATCCGTCAACCGCAGGTTATCCCGACTGCCCCTACGTGCCCGGTTCACTCGTCTCAACCACGGTCGGGTCCACCACTACTTACAGCGCTACTCCTTTCGTGAAAAACACGGTTCCCACGACATTTTCCACAACCGCAACCGCGCTGCTGAGCCTAATCCCTCACGCGAATGGGACGCTCGGACAGTACGCCACGGGCCAAGCGGCCCCCGGCCCGTTGCCGGCATACCTGGCAAATCCCAGCTTACCGACGCACTGGCGCGAAGAATTGATTCGCGTGGACCACAACCTCACGGACAACCAGCGCTTAACGTTCCGCTGGATCCATGACACCTGGGGTACGATCAACCAGGGCCCGTTGTGGGGCCAGTACGGCAACACCTTCGACAATACCAATACGACTTTCACCGGGCCCACGACCAGCTTTGTGACCCGGCTCACTTCCAATTTTACGCCCACCCTGATGAATGAGTTCGTGGCCAGCTACACGGACGATCACATCTACCTGTCAAACCAGAGCAAGGTTGTGGGTCTGCCCAGCGGCGGCATTGACCTCAATCCCTTGTTCGCCAACGGCCTGGGAGGCAAGATTCCCGCTTTCTCTGTGGGCAACACGGCAGGTGTCGCGTATGGCTCGGGCGGCTTTAGCGTGGACACCGGATACTTTCCTTGGAAGAACGCCAACCCGACCTACACCTACCGGGACATCGTAACCAAGATCATTAGGACCCACACTTTGATATTCGGCGGATATTTTGTCGCCGCGCAAAAGAACCAGGAATCCTCGGTCGATGTTCAGGGCCAGTTGGCCTTCGCGGTCGGCAACCCAATCACCACGGGCAATCCGTTCGCAGACCTGCTCACTTCCCAGATCGGTACCTACACGCAGAACGAGGCAGCCATCTACTTCTATGACCGCTACAAGATTTTTGAGCCCTTCTTCCAGGACGATTGGCGCATCACCAAGAAATTGACCCTAAATCTTGGCCTGCGGTGGAGTGTCTTCGGACGTTATCAGGAGAAGCATGACCACGAGTTCAATTTCTCCGAGGCCAGCTATGAACTTGCGAAGGCCCCAAGTCTCTATAACTTCAACGATCCGAACTATTCGGGGTTGCTTAACATCACGCCCGGTACGAACATCTTCAACGGGCTGTCCCAGTGCGGTAATTCCAATCCAACCGTCCCCGGCGTTTCGCCTGGCACCACGGGCTGCATGAAGAACAAGTGGATGAATCCCGGCCCGCGGCTGGGTTTTGCCTATGACCCCTTCGGTGACGGGAAGTGGGCCATCCGCGGCGGCTACGGCATTTTCTTCGAGCACATGAACGGAAACGAAGCCAATGCCGAATTGTTGGAGGGAAACGTCAACCCGTTGGCCGTAAACGGCACCGTGTACAATGTGACCGGCTACTCCAACGTGGCAGGATCCGCTGGACCTTCAGGTCCGCCAAGCCCTTTCAGCGTTATCTCCATCCCCAACCAGGTGCAATGGCCCTACATGCAGCAGTGGAACTTTGGCATCGAGCACCAATTGCCCAGCAACATTATGCTTTCCGTGGCCTACGTCGGCAGCAAGGGCACGCACCTTACGCGGCAATTCGACGCGAATCAGCTGACAGAGGTGCCCGCGTCCCAGAATCCGTACATTGCAGCAGGTCTTCCAATTACCGCGGCGGATTGCCCGAGTGACATGAGCAATTTCACGCTGGATTCAACGGGCCTCCCGATTTCGGCGATCATCAGCAATGGCGCGACGATCAGCGGCCAGGCGGTGCAGAATCTGTTCGTTGCTTGCGGCTATGGGGCGACAAACTACTTCCGGAAGTACCAAGGCGTGGGATCAGTCACGCGCGTCGAAAACTCCGCCAACTCCATCTACAATTCCCTCCAGGTGGCCTTGCGCCGCAGCCTGGGTGACCTGACGCTGAGCGCCAGTTATACCTACAGTCACTCGATCGACGATTCCTCGGACCGCTACGACCTGGTGTTCACCTACCCTGGCGATTTCGGTCTGAGCCGCGGCAGCTCCAATTTTGACGTTCGGCAGGCATTCACCTTGAGCTACGTGTATGCGCTGCCCCTCTTCAAGAAGCCCGGCGCATTGCACACGGCGTTGGGCGGCTGGCAGATTTCCGGTATCTCTACGGCATTGTCCGGATTGCCCTTCACGGTGACAAACGGCACTACGTACAGCGACAATGCGGGTCTCGGGCAAGGTGTCGGATCAGTGGCGTCGTACCCCGATCTGGTCGGCAATCCCAACGCGGTGACACCGGCCGAGCAAGCTGCCTATGCCGCGGCGGGCGTGTTCGGAGTCCTGAAGTACAATCCGGCGGCGTATGCGCTTCCGGTCGGACTGACGTTCGGTACGGCCACGCGAAATGAATTGCGTCTCCCGGGCCGATTCAACAATGATTTCGGCCTGTTCAAGCGCTTCCAGTTCAGAGAGCGCTACGCGTTTGAATTCCGGTGGGAGAACTTCAATGTGTTCAACCACACGCAGTTGGACCAGGTCAACGGAAATGCTGCAGCCTTCGGCACTGGCGCGAATGTGGGCATGCCCTGTGTGGGAGGGCCAAACTACAACGCGGGTGCCCCATCGTGCACCTCTGACGGCTTCCTTGTGTTGAATGCCTCTCACAACCCGCGCATCATGCAATTTGGATTGCGCTTTCAGTTCTAACCCCCAATGTAGAGCCACAGCGCGTCCCAACAAAGGCGCTGTGGCTTCCACCCAACAAAAGCGCCCTGGCCTCCTCAGGGCGCTTTTGTTTTGCTCCCACCATCTGCGATTCGTTGTACAATCCCCGCATGAATCGTCGAACCTTTCTGGAAACCTCCATTGCCACTGCTGTTCTGGGTTCCCTCCCCCGCAGAAGCTTCGCCGCCACGCATCAGATCGAAAAAGTCGGCGTGCAGCTCTACACCGTCCGCGAACTCATGAAGAGCGACTTCGAGGGCACCATCGCCAAGGTCGCCGCCATCGGCTACAAAGAGGTCGAGTTCGCGGGCCTCTTCAATCATTCGCCGAAGGACGTTCGCGCCATCCTGGACAAGGATGGGCTGACCGCGCCCTCCTCCCACGTCGGCTACGACATCGTCGAAAACCATTGGCCGGAAACAATTGAAGCCGCGAAGATCATCGGGCAGAGCTACATCGTTTGCCCGGGGATTCCGGATGATTTGCGCAAGCAGCCGGATGGCTACAAGCGCATCGCCGAGCAATTCAACAAAGCCGGAGAAGCCTCGAACAAAGCCGGCATCAAGTTCGCCTACCACAATCACACCTGGGAGTTTCAGCCAAGCCCGCTGCTGGGCGGCAAGCGCCCCTATGATTTTCTGCTCGATTCGACCGACCCGAAACTCTGCAACATGGAAATGGATCTTTGCTGGGCTGCCGTCGCAGGCCAGGACCCCGTTTCCTATTTCAATCGTTACCCGGGCCGTTTCCCGCTGGTCCATGTCAAGGACATGAAGAAGCTGCCGAAACCCGCGGATGACAATACGGTTCTGACGAAGCTGGGCACTCTGGAAGACGACATGACCGATGTCGGCTCTGGCGTCATCGACTGGAAAAAGATTTTCGCCAGCGCTGACATTGCCGGCATTAAGCACTTCATCGTCGAAAACGATTGGCCGAAAGATGCTATTGCCAGCCTCACCAACAGCTACGCCTACCTCTCCAAACTGCGCTTCTGAGCGCACGACGCATGGAAAATGTAAAAGGCATCGGCGGGCTGTTTTTCCTCGCGCGTGACCCTGTCGCGCTTGCAGCGTGGTACCGCGATCATCTGGGCGTGGCGGTCGTGCCTTCGGATTACGGAGACCACGACGTATTTCGGGGACGCCGGCAAAGTGTGGATGATCAATTTTCGCGTTGGCAATCTCGATGCGATGGCAGCGCAACTCCGCGCCGCCGGGGTTAGCGTCGAGATCGACGCGCAAGTGTACCCAAACGGACGCTTCGCGCGCTTGTACGATCCCGAGGGCAACCCCATCGAACTCTGGGAGCCTGCCGGTCGTGACGCCGCGCGCTAAACTTCAGCATTGAGCGGACAGAGAGCTACGCTGGACGATGCAGGCCCGCGGCTTCCGCGGTTACATCCGTGTACTTGAGTCCCGCGCCAGTGTTGAAGAGCACGACGCGGTCCCCGGGCTTAAGGTAACCGGTGCCTAGCAAGTGGTCGTAAGCCGCCGTGGCCGCAGCTCCCTCCGGACATAGAAAAATTCCCTCGTTCTTGGCCCAATCTTTCAGCGAAGCAAGAATTTGCTCATCGGGGATGGAAAGCGCCACGCCACCCGATTCGCGCAGAATTTCCAGCATGATGGAGTCGCCGTACGGCTTCGGCACGCGCAATCCGGAAGCGAAGGTCGCCGCGTTCTGCCACATCTGACTCGTCTTTTCTCCTCGTTCAAAAGCGCGCACGACCGGCGCGCATCCCGCCGACTGCACCGCAATCATGCGCGGTCTTTTGCCGGGCCGCACCCAGCCGAGTTCCTCCAATTCGCCAAAAGCTTTCCACATGCCGATCAAGCCGACTCCGCCGCCGGTGGGATAGAACACCGCCGCGGGATACTCCCAGCCAAGTTGTTCGACGAGTTCGTAGCCCATGGTCTTCTTTCCTTCCACGCGAAAGGGCTCTTTGAGCGTGGAGATGTCGAACCAGCCTCCTTTCTCTTTCCCCTCGGCCACCATCCGGCCGCAATCGGAAATCAGTCCATCCACCAGGGTGACCTTCGCACCATACAGCACCGCTTCCACGTAATTGGCAAACGGCACATCCTTGGGCATGAAGATGTGCGCTTCGAGTCCGCCGGCTGCGGCATAAGCGGCCAGGGCTCCCGCAGCGTTTCCGGCGGAGGGCACGGCGAGCTTTTTCAATCCATAATGGCGCGCCATGGTGACCGCGAGTGCCAGACCTCTGGCCTTGAAACTTCCCGTGGGATTCGCGCCCTCCTCTTTTAGAAACACGCCGGGATAGCGCCGGCTGCGCAGCATGGGCGTCCAGCCTTCGCCCAACGTGACGGGCTCGACATCAGGAAGAACGCAGCGGTATCGCCACAGACCGGGCCAACCGGTTGGAGAGGATTCCCTGGCAATTTGATCGCGGTTGGCAATCCCCTTCAGCGGCGCGAGGTCATAGCGCACATACAGCGAGCCGGCGCATTGCGGGCATACCGTTTGGGGTTTGTCTGCTGAGAGCGTTGCGCGGCACCGTGAACATTCCAGATGGCTGATTTTTGGCATGCAGGCACGATAGCAGCCGCTGCGATGTTACGGCAAGCCGCCGCGCTAGTTCTAAGAAGAAAATCTGTGCTGGCTCGCGCGCCTCACGCTATGATGGCGCCACTCGCTACTTAGTTAATCCAAACCGGGGACCTCCCTTGGCAAACACAAAATCAAAAAGCTATTCCCTGTTCTTGCCGGCAGGATTGCTGCTGTTTGCGGTGGGGTCGCTGTTGCTCCTGATTCTTCCCGGTCAAGCCGTGCTCACCGTCATCCGCTGGGCTGGCCTGTTTTGTCTGGCGCTTGCGGGCGTGCGCAGGCGTTCGCTCACATTTTGGATATTCTTTGCCATGCTCGCGGGGCTTGAGGTCGGTTTGGACCGCCCGCAATTCGCCGTGCACCTGCGCCTTCTCAGCGACATTTTTCTGCGCCTGATCAAGGTGATTGTGGCGCCATTGATTCTGGGCACGCTCGTCACCGGGATCGCCGGTCATGGTGATCTGAAAAAGGTTGGCCGGATTGGGTGGAAAAGCCTGGTCTACTTCGAGGCCGTAACGACGGTTGCGTTGTTCATCGGGATCGCAGCGATCAACCTGACGCGGGCGGGCCAAGGGCTGGCCATGCATGCCGCTGCGGCGGAACAGCTTCAACCGCAGGCTGCCCCGCTCAAGTGGGACGATTTCGTGCTGCACATTTTCCCGGAAAATATCGTCAGGGCTATCGGAGATAACCAGATTCTGCAGGTGGCTGTGTTCGCCATTCTCTTTGGCATCGCGCTTACGCGTGTGCCTGAAAAATCGCGGCAGCCCATCCTCAGCGTCGCGGAATCGCTCACGCAAACGATGTTCCGCTTCACCAACATCGTGATGTACTTCGCGCCCATCGGCGTGGGTGCCGCCATGGCTTACACCGTCGGGCACATGGGGATGAGCGTGCTCCTGCCGTTGGCAAAATTACTGTTGACGGCCTGGGGCGGGCTGCTCGCTTTCGTGTTGCTGGTCTTCCTGCCGATTGTGCTGATCGCGCGCTTGCCCCTGGGGCATTTTTTGAAAGCCGTGGCGGAGCCCGCCACGATCGCTTTCGCCACCAGCACTTCGGAAGCGGCCTTGCCCCGCGCCATGGAATCCATGGAAGAGTTTGGCGTGCCCAGGGAAATCGTCGCTTTCGTCATTCCTGCGGGATACAGCTTCAACCTGGACGGCTCGACCCTCTACCTGGCCATGGCTTCGATTTTTGTGGCGCAGGCCGCGAGCATTTCGATGAGTTGGACGCAACAACTCTTCATGGTTTTCGCCCTCATGCTCACCAGCAAAGGCGTGGCCGGCGTGCCGCGCGCCGTTCTCGTCGTGCTTTTGGCCACGGCTGCGACGTTTCATCTGCCCACCGAACCGATATTCATCATCCTCGGTGTTGATGCGCTGATTGATATGGCGCGCACGTCGGTCAATGTCACCGGCAACTGCCTGGCCAGCGCCGTTATCGCCCGCTGGGAAGGCGAGTTGGATACTTCCCTTCCGCCTAAGCTGGAAGCGATCTAAGCCCCCGCCGCTGCTGGGTCCGTTTCCGATTAAGTTACACCACAGGAATTTGCCAATTGGCGGCGATTCGCCTCAGGCGCCGAGGAGCTCGTCGCGCACGTTTTTGAGAACATAGGCAGCGCGTTCCACGCCTACTTCCCCGCTCAGGATGGGATCTTCGTTTTCGATGCTGAGAATGCCGTCGTAGCCGACGTCCATGTACGCCTGGACGATGGACTTCCAGGCCGACGCGCCGTGGCCATAGCCCACGGCGCGGAAGGCATCGGAAGCAAGAGGAAGATCGCTGGATTCAAAGACAAAGTTGAGAATGCCGTATTTCGCGACGTTTTCCGGGTAAAGAACAGTGTCCTTCATGTGCGCGTGGTAGATGGCACCTTGTTTGCCGAGGAAATGGATCACTTCCACCGGATCGCAACCCTGCCAGAAAAGATGGCTCAGGTCGCAGTTGGCGCCGATCTCTTCGCCCACGGCTTCGCGGAGCCTCAGCAAGGTGCGTGGATTGTAAACGACAAAGTTTGGATGCATCTCAAACGCGATGCGGTGAATACCGTGTTCACGCGCAAATTTCGCCGCTTCTTTCCAGTAGGGAATGACCTTTTCGTTCCACTGCCACTTCAGCATGGCGTCGTATTCAGGAGGCCAACGGTACGCGACCCAGTTTGGCTGAGTATCCGTGGGCGAACCACCCGGACACCCGGAGAAGCCGACGATCACCTTGACGCCAATGCGCTCGGCCAGAAGTACGGTCTTCTTAAAGGTTTCCCTGTCCGTTGCGGCGTGTTTGGGATCCGGGTGCACGGGATTCCCATGGCAGCTCAGCGTGGCGACGGGAATTCCGCGGTCCTCAAATTTCTTCAGCCACGCTTTCGCTTTTGCTGGATCGGCAACCAATTCATCCAACGGGCACTGCCAGGAGTTTGGATAGCCTCCCGTGCCGATCTCCATGGCCTCGAGGCCGAGGGCGCTGACTTTGTCGAGCATGGCATCGATGGAGAGATTTTTGTAAACGTCCGCGTTGAACACACCGATGGGGATCTTGCGCTTGTTCCCGCGCGAAACTTGTGGAACGCGCGCCGATTCGGCGGACAAATGGGAAGCGGCACCCATGAAGGGAGATGTTACGGGGAGAGTAGCAGCAAGCACGCCGCTACCGCTGGCGGCAAGAAACTCTCGACGATCCAGAATTTGTTCTGATTTCGGGGGAGCAAGGCGCTTGACGGACATTGGAAGACCTCCAGAGCGTTAAGAGAAATGCGCAAAAAAGATTTCAGCGGCATTATACGCCGGGACAATCGGTGAAACGTGACAATTGTGCGGCGGAGTCACTTATGCGGGCGGAGGGATTCAAGCGGCGGCACGGAAACAGCCACCGTAATGGCGCGCTCAGGAGGTGTCTTGGAATTCTGCAGGGCATCAACCAGCATCTCAATCGCCTGGCCCGCGTTGGGCGGAATATAAATAGTGGCAGCCAGAAGACCGCTGCGCACCCAGGCCTGCCCGGTTTTCGGAAGACCGTCGCAGCCGAGATACGGGATGCCCAGCCATCGTTCCTGCTCGATTTCGGACGGCAATTCCTGAAACGCTTTCCGTGCGCCAATCGCCATGGAATCGTCCTGGGCGGCGACGAGGTCGACGTTGGCTTTCTGTGAGGTCGTGAGTTTCAGCCAGGAACGCACCGCGCGTCGCGCGCTTTCCTCGGTCCACTGCCCCTTCAACGTGATTAGGTGAATGTTCGCGGGCTTGGCCTCCTGCATGCCTTGTGCGCGTTCCTTGGCCGCCGAATTTTCCGAAGGTCCTTCGATGTAGAGGACGGAACCCCCCGTGGGGAGAAGGGCGGCGCATTGGCGTCCCTGAATGCGCCCGATTTCAACGTGGTCGGAGGTAACACAGAAAACCGGCGCTTTGTTGACGGCGCGCAGCTCCGGGATATAGTTGGCGTCGCGGTTGAGAACCGCCCAGCCAATTCCGGAACTCACCGCGGCGCGGGCCACTTGCGGCAACGCGGTGCCTCCAACGGGCTCGAAGATGATGGCATCCGGACGATCTTCGGGCGCCGCCTGGATGGCTTTCAGGATTTGCGTGCTTTGGTTGATGGCATCGTTGTCGGCGAAGGCTACTTCGAGGTCCACGCCAAACTTTCGCGCGGCTTGTTCGGCAGCTTGCGCTTGCTCGATCTGATAGTCGTTTTGGTCGGTTGTTAGAGAAACAAGGAATTTTGACTTGGGCATCGCGCCACCGAAATTGGAAGTGCTTCCTTACAATACACCCGAAGCAAAAAAAAGTGCGCAGGAACGTTTGGGAGATGTCACATCACATAAAACTCCCAAGCTCCGTCGCCCGGTTCTCAGGTGGGGACCGCTAAACCGTCCACGGCCGGTTTGATCAGGCCTTCGCGGGATGCAGGGCTTCGATCCCCGGGATCGAGGTGGGCGAAACCAGCACCCGCTCCCGCGGGATTCTACCATGCTGGTACGCGCCGACGAGCAATTCAATCGCCTGGCCCGCCAGCGGCGGCAAGTAAATCGTCGCCGACAGGAGGCCGCTGCGTAACCAGGACTGCCCGGTCTTTGGAAGGCCATCGCACCCGGTGAAGGGGAGACTCAGCCAGCGATCGCGCTCAGCCTCATTGGGAAGTTCCTGGAAAACCTTGCGGACCCCGATGGCCATGGCGTCATTCTGCGAGCCAATCAGATCGACATGGGACTTTTGCGAGGTAGACAGCTTTAGCCAGGAGCGCACGGCGCGCTGCGCACTCTCCTCGGTCCATTGCCCTCTCAACATCGTGAGATGAATGTTGGCTGGCTTCACTTCCATCATTCCCAGCAGTCGTTCTTTGGCAGCCGCGCTATCCGAAGGCCCTTGAATGTACAGAACCGATCCACCGCTGGGGAGAAACGCCATGAATTGGCGCCCATGGATGCGGCCGGTTTCGAGATGATCGGAAGTCAGCGCGAATACGGGAGCCTTGCAGGTCTGGCGGAGTTCCGCGATGTAATCGGCTTCCCTATTCATGACCACCCAGCCCACGCCCGCAGTTGCCGCTGCGCGGGCGACTTGCGGAAATGCCGTGCCGCCGACAGGCTCAAATATGACGGCATCGGGTCGCTCCTCGGGGACAGCCTGAATGGCTTTCAGAATTTGCGTGCTTTGATTGATGGCGTCGTTGTCCGCATAAACAATTTTCGCTTCGACACCGAGTTTGCCGGCCATCTGCATGGCGGAATTTGCCTGTTCAATCTGGTAATCATTGTCGTTGGTCAACAACGCTACAAGGATTCGGAGAGTTTTCATAAGCGGTGCCCAAGTGGGCAGTAAATTCAGCATACCTCCGGGATCGCCGGGTGGCTCAAAAAATTAAAGCAAATGTTTCACGCCAGGAAATCTCCGCGCGAGCCGAAAATTGTGGAAAACAAGAGGAAATCGCGGACCTTGGCCCCGCGATGCGGCGCGATGGCAGGGAGTTGTGGTCTGAGCAAAAGAACGCAAGGACTGGCGGCCAGTGGGGCAAAAGCCACAATCGGCCCTATAAGCAAAACTTAGGCTGTATATAAGTTCTTTCTTTACAGAGGCCTGGAAATGGGGCCGGGCGCGTGTTCTGGTACGCTCCTTGCTGTCTTGATTGTGGAGGCGACCCCCGTGGAGCCGCTAGCGTACCCGTTTGTTCCTGCACCTCAATTCCCGCCAGAAATCCACAGCCTCGCTCTATCTGCTAATCCTTTGCGCTCCCGCCTGATAGCTCAGGGGCAGGGACACGCCCGGTTCCCTTTGTTCCCTATAGCTTCGAGCGCTGCACATCCTCCGGAACGTCCGCGGCACAGCGCAATCTGCAGAGAGGCGTTATGATCTGGAAGGAAGATTATCGCCGCAAGGTGATGCAACCGCGCGAAGCGGTTCAGTGCATCCAGTCTGGCATGCGTGTTTACATTCATCCTGGCTGCGCCGAGCCGGAAACGCTGGTAGAGGCCCTCATCGGCCGGGCTCCTTACGTCAAGAATGTGGAGATCGTACACCTGCTGACGCTGGGGCGGGCGGACTATATCGCGCCGGAAATGGAAGGGCACTTCCGCCATAACGCGATGTTCATCGGGGCCAACGTGCGGCAGGCCGTGAATGAAGGCCGCGCGGATTACACGCCCGTCTTTCTGAGCCAGGTGGAGGAGATGTTCGAGAACGGACAGATGCCCATCGACGTGGCGCTCGTTCAGGTTACGCCGCCGGATGCCCACGGCTTCTGCTCCTTCGGGGTGGGGGTGGAAGCAACACTGAACGCGGCGCGCCATGCGAAATTCGTGATCGCGCAGGTCAACGACCAGATGCCCCGCACGTTTGGCGATTGCTTCATCCACGTGAGTGACCTTGACGCGGTGGTGGAGGTTTCGCGGCCACTCTGCGAATTGAAGCCGGTGGAAATCACGGAACTGCACCACCAGATCGGCCGCAACGTAGCCTCCCTGATTGAGGACGGCTCCACGCTACAGCTCGGCATCGGGGCCATTCCGGACGCCGTGCTGCTGGAGCTGAAAGGCCATCGCGACCTGGGAATTCACACGGAAATGCTGAGTGACCAGGCAATCCCCCTGATTGAATCGGGCGTCATCAACGGCAGCCGCAAGACGGTTCATCGGGGTAAGATCGTGCTCGGATTCGTCCTGGGCACGAAGAAGCTATTCGACTACGTCAACGGCAATCCGGAATTTGAATTTCATCCCAGCAGCTACACGAACGATCCTTTCGTGATCTCGTCAAATTTCAAGATGGTGGCCATCAATTCGGCGCTGCAGGTGGACATAACGGGCCAAGTCTGCGCGGATTCCATGGGCACCACCTTCTACAGCGGCATTGGCGGACAAGTGGATTTCATCCGCGGAGCGTCGTTTTGCAAAGACGGAAAGCCGATTATCGCCATGTCGGCAACGGCAAGAAACGGGACGCTCTCGCGCATCGTGCCAATGCTGGATCCTGGCGCGGGCGTGGTGACCTCCCGGGGTTCCGTGTGCTATCTGGTGACGGAATTCGGCGTAGCCTACCTTCACGGCTGCACCATCCGCAAACGCGCCGAAGCGCTTATCGAGATTGCCCATCCCAAATTCCGGGAAGAGCTGTACGCATTTTGCGAGAAGACGCGGTGGCTGCAACGCCCCGCGCTTCAGGAGAACTGAGTCATGGCACAGGCACGAGGCAAAGTCACCATTGACACCGAAGAATGCAAAGGCTGCGGCGTTTGCGTGGACGCTTGCCCGCCCAAATGCCTGGAGCTTTTGCCGGGCTTGAATCCCTATGGCGTGCATCCGGCGCACTATACGGGGATGAACTGCTCCGGCTGCGGAATCTGTTTCTATGTGTGCCCGGAGCCCGGGGCCATCACCGTGTATCGGCTGATCGTGCCCAAGGTGGCGCGGCCGCCAATGGAGGGAAGCCATGCGGCAACTTTGTAAGGGCAACGTCGCGGTAGTTAAGGGAGCTCTGCTGGCAGGATGCCGGTCGTACTACGGCTACCCGATTACCCCGGCCAGTGAAATCGCCGAAGCGGCCGCGGAGTACATGCCGCAGGTCGGCGGAACATTTCTGCAGGCGGAAAGCGAAGTTGCTGCCATCAATATGGTTTATGGCGCAGCCTCCGCGGGACTTCGCGTTATGACCGCATCCTCCGGTCCGGGGATCAGCTTGATGCAGGAAGGCATGTCGTACCTGGCTGGCTCGGAACTTCCCTGCGTGATTGTGGACGTCGTGCGCGGCGGGCCGGGCCTTGGAAACATCGCCCCGGAGCAGAGCGACTATTTCGCGCTCGTGAAAGGCGGCGGCCACGGCAATTACAAGAATCTTGTGGTGGCGCCAGCTTCTGTCCAGGAGATGGCAGACCTGACCCGGCTCGCCTTTGAGCTCGCGGATCGTTACCGCAATCCCGCCGTTGTGCTGACCGATGGCTTCATCGGCCAGATGATGGAGCCCCTGGAACTCCAAGCCTTGGAAAGCGTGCAACCAGAGAAGCCTTGGGCGGTGAAAGGCACGCCCCAAACCAGGAAAAACCTGATCGCCTCGATCTATCTGGAACCCGATGAGCTCGAAGCGCACGTCCGCAAGCTCGAGGAAAAGTACAAGAAAGCTGCGGAAGTGGAAACGCGGTATGAGCTGTATCGCGCGGAGGATCCGGAAGTTCTGTTGGTGGGCTACGGAATCACCTCGCGCGTGTTGCGCACCGTCGTGGACATGATGCGCAAGGAAGGCGTTCGCGCCGGGTTGTTCCGCCCCATTACGCTGTGGCCCTTCCCGGCGGAGGCATTGCGCCACGCCGCCCGCCGCGCGCAAATGGTACTGGTCGTGGAGATGAGCACCGGCCAGATGGTGGAAGACGTGCGCCTGTCGCTGGATGGCCGGGTGGACGTCGAGTTTTACGGCCGTACGGGCGGCAACGTGCCCATGGCCGATGAAGTCTGCAAGGAATTAACGGAACGCATGGGCATGACTGCGGAGTGGGGCGTTTGAGCCGTCGAAAAGTGAAGAGGTGACACTGTGGATGAATACCAAGTGATTGAGTCGAAGTCACCAGTTTTCTATGACAAGTACGAACGCAAGGCGGAGTTGCAGCACCAGACGCACTACTGCCCGGGGTGCGGGCACGGCGTGGTGCACAAGCTGATCGCGGAGGCCATCGCCGACATGGGCGTCCAGGACCGCACGATTCTTGTCAGCCCGGTAGGCTGTTCCGTGTTCGCGTACTACTACCTTGATGTGGGGAATGTGCAAGCGGCTCACGGGCGGGCGTCTGCAGTGGCTACCGCGCTGAAGCGATCGAATCCCGAAAGCATCGTCATTGGCTATCAGGGTGACGGCGACCTGGCGGCCATCGGCACGGCGGAAATCGTGCATGCGGCCAATCGCGGCGAAAAGATCACCATCTTTTTCGTGAATAACGCCATTTACGGGATGACCGGCGGGCAGATGGCGCCCACGACTCTGATCGGCCAGACCAGCACAACTTCCCCCTGGGGACGCCGGCCCTCCAACGAGGGATTTCCCCTGCACATGGCTGAACTGCTTTCTACATTGGAAGCGCCTGTGTATATCGAGCGTCTGGCGCTCTCCGATAACAAGAACATCATGAAAACGCGGAAAGCGGTGCGCAAGGCGTTGGAACTTCAGCGCGATGGCGCAGGGTTCACCTTCATCGAGATTCTGTCGCCATGCCCGACGATCTGGAAGATGACGCCGCAGGAGTCGCGCAAATGGATCGAGGAAAAAATGCTCGCGGTCTTCCCGCTGGGTGTCTTCCGCGATCGCAAGCTCGCGCCGGCGGCAGACGCTGTGCCGCAAACTACTGTGACGCAGCTTCTTGGCCTGGATAAGCCGGAGGAAAAATCGACGCGTCCGATGGCCGTAAAGGACTCTCACCCGGACCTGACCGTGAAGATTGCCGGTTTCGGCGGCCAGGGCGTGCTGCTTTTGGGGCAAATCCTGGCGGAAATGGGTATGCGCGAAGGGCGCGAGGTGAGTTGGCTGCCGTCCTACGGGCCGGAGATGCGCAGCGGCAGCGCGCACTGCCACGTATGCCTCTCGCATGAACGCGTCGGCTCGCCCGTCATCGAGCATCCCGACGTCCTCATCGCGATGAACGAGCCTTCCTTGCACAAATTCTCAAAGATGGTGGAGGCGCATGGCACCATCCTCTATAACAATGACAAGCTGCCCGCTGGATTGCCGCCTTGCGAGGCGAAGATTTACTGCGTGCCCGCTGCGGAGATTGCCGATGGCCTCGGCACCACCAAAGCCACCAACATGGTCATGCTCGGAGCATTGCTGGAATTGACCCAGACGCTGACTCGGGAATCAGCCCTTGCGCTCCTCAAAGCAAAAGTACGCAACGCGAAGCTTTTGGATGTGGATTGCCAGGCCATTGACGCGGGAATGGCTTGCCTGCGCAAACAACTGGGATCTGCCACGGACGCGCACGCGCACGATGGAGAATTGGCGCCCTGTTCCTGACGCGATTTCGAGCGCCTGATTTGGCGTGCGGCAGCTTGCTTGCCCTGAGCTTCGAAGGGCTGCCGCTTTTGCAGTTGTCTGCACTTCTGACAAGCCATAAACACAACTGCTCACTGCAGAGCACTCCCGCTCCGCCCATCTGTTGCCGGAGGCACCACATCCGCGGGGCGCCCCAAGAACATTGGCGAGAGTGCTCAGCAATAGGCAGCCGAATATACTAACTGGACCCACGTTGTCGTGCGCGGCCATGCACTATTCCTCATCCGCCTCTCCTCTCGCAGTGACTTCAGTCATACTGCCCAGTGACGCTTGAACTGCCCTCTTCTCGTGCTCCCAGCGATTCGGGCCATCCCCATGCGCATCTGCTACAATGCCGTCCATGAAAAGACGAACATTGCTTCAATCGTTTCCGTTGGCGGCACTTCTTCCAGCATCCGTCTGGGCCGCTTCCCAACAAGAGCACGACAATTCCATGCTCACCGCAACAACAGTCTACGAACTCCGCGTCTATCACACGCCTCCGGGAAAGTTGGGTGAGCTGCTGGCGCGCTTCCGCGAACACACTCTAAAACTATTTGAAAAACATGGCATGAAAAGTGTGGCTTATTGGACGCCTGTCGACGAGCCGGAAAAGAGCAACACCCTCATCTACATCCTTCAGCATCCGAGCCGAGAAGCTGCGGCCGCCAACTGGAAGTCCTTCCAGGACGATCCCGAGTGGAAGAGTGTCCACGAAAAATCGGAAGTGAACGGGAAGCTCGTCGAGAAAATCGAATCCACGTTTCTCACCCTGACCGACTTCTCCCCGCGATTGCCCTAAGAAAAGTACGCGGGGTAGGTAGAAGAATAAAAAGGGCAGCCCTGCTGGACTGCCCTTCGCGCTTTATCTTTTCCCCGCTTTTGCTACTTCGCCGCAGCCGCCCCCGCGAGTATGTATTCCCCGGTGCAGGCATACTCGGAGCCGCCGTCGGCGGTGCCGGTGTTCTTGCAGGTGCCTGACCCCTTAATGCCTTTCAACTTTCCCGTGCCGCCCGTCACCTGATACTTATTCCCTCCCGAGAAAGCGCCGTCTTTCACGGTCCCAGTGGCTTGATAGGTGTAGAAAATCTTATCGCCGCTGTCAAACGTTTCCACGTAGACGCCCCAGACTTTCACGTGGTTCCCCGAAATGTCCTGGTGCTCGGAAAACATCCCTTCCTTGCTCTGCGCCCCGCCCACTTCTCCCTTCGTGGCGCATTTTCCCTGCGCCAGCGCGAAGACGTGGCCCTCGTGGTCGCCGGCATGGATACTTTGCTGCACGTCAGATTTGCCGCACTTGCCGGATGTCGTGGTGTTCGGTTGCGCAGGGGTCATGGCCACAGCAAACGCAAATACCGCAAAGCCGCACAGAATCTTACATTTCATTTTTGAATCCTCCATATCGAAATCCCCAGGGTCCCCGGACTCTATCCTGTATCGCTTGCAATGTCCATGCCACATTGACACGAAGAGGGACAGCTTGCGGACTTGTCACACCAAGTCCTTTTGGGGCCCGCACAACGGCCCACGCAAAGCAGCTAAACCGATTATGATCAATGATTTCTTAGTGGCGCGTTGCGCCAGGCGGGTAAGTCCAAAAATGTGAGGCTGCGGAGCGATGACCACATGCATGGATTTGGGGTTGAAAACGCTTACTCTCCCTGACAAGTCCTGAATGGCGGAGGTTGAGAGATTGCCACCAGTGACCCCACTGAAATCCACAATTTCTGAAAAGCTTGGGTTGAAATCCGGGTGAGAACGAATCGGGGAAATCTGGCCCAATATCTCGGCCTCATTGATTTCACTGTAGTAGGTCGACACAACAAGTCGTTGGTTTACGTCTATTGTTAATCGCACGCCCATTTTTTCTAGTCTATCAAAAAGCCACAGTCGGAAGTGCCGTACCGTGCGGTCGGCTTACCGGCAACTTGGGTACGTAACACTAGAAGTTAGCTCTGCAGTTGCGGGAGGAATCAATGAGCATGGGAGCTTGAACGTTGATGATAGGATGCGGCCCTAGTGCACATCTCAACTATTCGACTAATTCCTTGCTTCGTCCCGGAAATCGTGTATAGTGTCACCCCGCATCACAAATATCTAAGCAGCGAGTCCGTAGGGCTTCGTGAGCCTCCGTCCTTTGCTGCCCCCACGATTTGTGATAGGGCCAAGCAGTTTCTACCGAACGAGATTCGCCAATCTTCAAGAAAAGAGAGGTTTAATGATTACAAAAAAATTGCTGTCAGTATTTGGTGTCATGCTACTTGCAGCGATTTCAGGTTTCGCTCAGGTAAAACCAGGCACCATTGCCTCCTTGGAATATCAGACGCCCAAGAACGGCATGGTGAAGCAATATGAGGACGGACGGAAGCAGAAAGCGGAATGGCACAAACAGCAGAAGGATACTCTGCCACTGATGGTATGGGAGACAATCAGCGGCGACCACACGGGGACATATATCGTTGGGAGATTAGGGCAGCACTGGTCTGATTTCGACAAGCCGCCCATTCCGGAGCAGGCCGACCTCGACGAGTTCAACAAGGTCATTGGCGCGTATGTACAGTCTGTTGTCACGCGCTACTATGAATTTCTCCCCAAGGACAGCAAACCACCCGATTCCACAGTTCCTTCGAAATTCGCGGAAATCATCACCTACCGCGTAAGCCCGGGTAAAGAGGAAGATTTCCATAGCGCTGTAACCAGAGCTAATGAGGCAATCGAGAAAACAAAGTGGCCCGTCCATTATTTATGGTACGAGCTGGCAAACGGCGGTCGCGGGGGCACATACGTACTGGTTGTTCCACACGCCAATTGGGCGGATTTCGAGGACAAACCAGACATGAAACCCTTCCCCGAAATGCTCAAAGAAGCATTCGGACCAGCCGAAGCGGATTCCATCACGAAGAGGTTTGACTCCTCAATAGAGAGCATAACCAGCGAAATTATCCAGTTTCGCCAAGATTTGAGTTACCTTCCGAGCAAATAGCAGCCGCACACCCAGCTCTCCATTGGCACATTGCCGAGAGAGCTGTCAACGCTCAATCTTACAGACTCGCCGCGCAACGCCGGGCGGCGAGTTTTGTTTTGAATAGTGGCTAGACGAATATGGTTCGGAATAACTGCCAGAAACTGCTCTTTTCCAGCTCCGTCCCTAGCGATGCTATCCGTGTATCTGCGGCGCTATCTTCGCCGGACGGCGGGAGGTCAGTGGTGAAGGAAACCACCAGAGAGGACTCCTCACCGACTCGTCCCGCCTCACCTAGCGATGTGGCGCGCCCAGGGAGATTCGAACTCCCGACCTCTTGCTCCGGAGGCAAATGCAGAAATGCTAACTAGTTGGTTCGTCTAGCATTTTCCTATGTCATGCATCATGGTTTTGAAGGGTATTCGGCATTGTTTGTTCCCGAGTTGTTCCCAAGTTCTTGGGGTGAACCCCGCGCCAGCGGCTTCCTCCTAACGGCTCTATCGAAAGTGCTCCGGAACCAATCCTTCTCCCCAATCTAACTTCTTCTGCCGGCCCACTTCCGATAGAGAACTAGCGTTACCAGCGCCTGTTGTGGCTGGAGCCCTCAACAAGTCTCAAAGGTGCTGAAGACGAACATCTGGCCACACGCGAGGTAATTCACTTTCCCAAGCTGAGCGCCCAAGACGAGATAAGGCCTGCACGATTTGGGAAACCAGCTTCAGCACGAAATAGGCTACAACTGTGGCCGGCGACCCAGTCTACATATCGTATATGTTGATGAGTTGGAACCGGGCTGCCTGAAGGCGTTCAACCATGAGCTGTGAGAACCTCTGCAAGAGTTCGTAGCCGAGGCAGCAATCGTTCTCGGATTTCTGCC
>Ga0074044_10000674_pt1 | contig 31947 bp, 17 predicted proteins | sample BogForMeECP23OM1_FD_94443 | JGI IMG/M metagenome (GOLD analysis project Ga0074044, IMG submission 94443) | Bog forest soil microbial communities from Calvert Island, British Columbia, Canada - Bog Forest MetaG ECP23OM1 | ecosystem: Environmental > Terrestrial > Soil > Wetlands ...
CTTGGTCAGCTCGCTGGATCAGCTCAATGCCGTTACGAATAAGCAGATTGCTAGCGTGGCACAGCTCTATCGCGCAAGCCTCAATCAGCTTGATTCCCTGACCTTTGCGGACATCGACATGCTCCGCTTCAAGGGCACAGGTGCTCTGCCGGTTTGCCTGCACGACAAGACTGCAGCCACAACCGCATCCGATTATACTTTGATGTTGCGTCAGCGCATCAAGTTCCTCGTTATCCAGACATTGCTCGCCGAAGCCAACAACTACATTGGCAAGGGTACGAACGATGGTCTGACTTTGACAGCCTTGAAGACCTCGTTGGATGCCGATTGCGCGAATCTCCAGAAGCGCGGCTATCTGTCGAGCTACACCTTCACGATCACCTCAACACGGGCCCAGCAGAAAGTTGGTCAGGCCTCGATTCAAATCAGCTTCGTTCCTGCTAACGAACTGGTTCAGCTCAATGCCACAATCGGCATCAACCTGAACGGTTAATCAGATCTAATCTAGGGGACGGTTTCCTAAAGCGACCGTCCCTTGGAACATCCCTCAGCAATCTCCTCCCAGGAGTCATAACACAATGGCAATCAATATTGGCGGTAGCACTCTCGAAAGCGAAATCGCCCGTTCTTACAACTCGTTCTCCGGCTCGGACATCCGAGCAGTCATCGGCACGTTCTCGTTTGCCGAGATCCAGGCGATCAGCTACAGCGTTACCCGCGAAAAGGCGCCTATCTACACGATGGGATCCCCGGACCCTCGTGCCTTTAGCCGTAACAAGCGCGGTGTTGCTGGCTCGCTGGTTTGGATTAACTTCGATCGTCACGCTCTCTTGAACGTGATCTATCAAGCAGCTGGCAAGTTTGTGGCCAACGTCGATGACGTCAAGGCCCAGTTCAGCCCAGCTACTTCACAGGTTATAGGTCAGACAGCTATCTTCACTTCCAGTCTTGGCAGTCCGGCGGGCATCCCTCTCGCGACAACGGTTGATGCTCAAGATGTGCCGATCAACGCCGTGTCTGGATTCAAGATGGAAGCCGCCCCTTGGTATTCCGATCAAATCCTTCCCTTCGACGTCACACTTGCTGCTACGAATGAAATCGGTGCGGCAAGCACGATGAAGATCTTCGGTGTTGAAATCCTGAACGAAGGTTCGGGCGTCAGCATCGATGACGCGGTGACCGAGATGCAAGCAACGTGGGTTGCTCGTCTCGTTGAGCCGTGGCAGGCTGTTGTAACGGCCTTCCCAGACCTCTCCGGTGCTGGTGGTAGTTAATCTGTAGTTTAGGTAATCCCTCCTTTCGAAGTTGATGCTCTATTCAGAGGCTGCTGCTGACTCAGCGGCAGCCTCTTTGCTTTATCTCCCTCCTTCCCTCCAATATGTCCATACCTAGCCTTAGTCTCATTACAAGTGGGCTCAATCCAGATAATAATGGCAGTCAGGTGTCCCTGATTTCCAGCGGTCTGGATAATCTGCCTTATCCTCAGCTTGGACCATTAGATTCCTCTCAGGCTCGGATCGCCAAGCAAGGACAGGTTGTTGCTGCGAGTTTGGCTAGTCAAGGACAACTATCAGCCGATCAGATGGCGGGTGGTACTATTACCGGGGCTACCACAGGGGTTCCTATTGGACCCAACTCACCCCTTCCTCTCACTAATTTGGATCTTGCCAATCTTCTTCCTGTTCCGGCTATTAGTCCCTTCAATCCCGCCGGCTCGGTGGCGCAAGAGCTCACAACCGACGCCACTACTTATACCGGCTCGGATCTTAGAATCGTGGTGGATCTGGTAGACACAACCACAGCCTCCCAAACCGCCCCGCAGTTGAAGCAATTAATTGAATGCACTACATTCACGATCTCGATACATAGAGAGAAGGCTGCTGTGCGCGCGGCTGGCTACATCAATCCCAAGGGCTTTGCCCGCGGCCGTCGCACGATAGCCGGCACAATAGTCCTGACCCAGTATACTGTAGATGTTCTGTATAACTTCCTCAAAGGTCAGAACCTCTCGGCTCACGATCTATCTAAGGATACGATCTACTCCAAAGTCGATCAGCTTCCGGCTTTCAATATGACTTTGCTCTTTACTAATGAATACGGTAATGTAAGCTATCGCAGGGTCCTGGGAGTTGAGTTCGTTACTGATGGTGTGGTCTATTCGACCAACGATATGTTGGGTGAGCAAGTAATCAGTTATGTGGCAGCCGACTTTACGCCTTTGCTAGATCTGGCTTCCGGTCCTGTTTTCCACAGCAATATCACCAGCCAAATGTTCGCCCCAGAACGCACTGTCCAAACGGTGCTTTCCAACAAGAAGCAGCAGAACGCAATCCCCGCCACTAATATCTACTCGCCAGGTTAAGAATGGCACTTTACACACCAGTCACACTGATAATTACCGATGCCTCTACTAATGCTCCTGTTGTGGGAGCTCAGGTATATATCAATGGTTCGGCGAATTTCGATCCGACACAGTTTACTGTGGTCACGGATGCTAATGGGCGTGCATCCTTCCAAGTTCCTCTCAGCCCAAACATAGCACAGCTACAAATCAACGCCACGAACTACCAGCAGGGTAGCGGAATTCTATCGGTCAATAGTACCAATCCTCAGTCACAGCAGATTGCTCTTGCTCCCACCCCGGTGCAATTAGGGATAGTGGCTTTGCAGTTCACGCCTTCTGTGGCGGGCATCACCTGGACTATTACCGGAGGCTCTACATCCGTGAATGGAGTGACTTCCGATAACGGGATGTCCACTCTGCCAAATCCGTTGCCGTATGCTTCTTATATCCTTACAGCAGCTTTGAGCGGCTATCAGAGTCTTTCCGCTACATTAATTGTTAATAGCCAGACCAGTCCTTATCCTTTTGTCTTAATCAAGACTGACGATCCAACTACCGTTCAGACGGGCAGCAACACCAGCGACTCTTCACAAGGCACTAGCCAGCCTACCAGCATCACTAGTTCGGTTTCCACTTCGGCTCCGGATCAATCTGAATACATATACCCGAACAGCGAGTATGATAAGTATTTCACCATCGCTGGCGCGCGCATTTACATTGGCAACCTGTTCATCGATGAGTTGGCATCCATCCAGTATACTCTGCAGGACAATGCCATTCCTGTGTTCGGCTACTCCAGCCGCTATGCTGATGCTTACGCTCAGGGTCATTCCTTGGTCCAAGGTCAATTGTCCATCAACTTCGTGACCGAAGGCTATCTCTATACTGTCGTAAATGAATACAAGAAACTTTTGAAATCCACACAGAGCACAGGCTTTCCTATCAATAGCCCGCAGGCTGATACTGTGGCTCAGATTCTAGGCATGATGGATGCTAGGGACAATCTCTTCCAACAGGCTAATAACAATCCCAATAGTTTCAATAGCAATGCTAGCACCCAAGGGATTATTTTACAAGGACAGATAAACACTTTGCTTGCTACTTTAAGTCCTGCACAGATGCAGACAGTATCCAATTATCGTGCAAAGCAGCTAAACAACATTCCTGATGCTGTTGGCTTTGACAATGCCATATATCAGGATGTCGTTTTCGACATCCGCGTGGAAATGGGCAATGAAGTCACCGGGGTAAAACGAGTTCGATACCTGGAGAAGTGCAAGCTGATATCCAATGAGCAAATCATCGCTCCCGACGGGCAGTCGCTGTTGGACTCATATGGGTTTATAGCTCGCCGATTGAGGTAAAATATGGAGACCCTAGAAGATATCATCCGCAAGAGAGGCAGTCAATGGTGTGTCCTCTCAGAGAAGAAGGGCAAGAGTGGCAAGCGCAAGAACCTTGGTTGCAGCACTTCCAAGCATCAGGCGCATGTCAGGCTTGGCCAAGTAGAGTACTTCAAGAAGAAGAAGAAATAGCTTTGGCACTAACTTTCAGTATGATACCATAAGATCATCTGATCATCATTAGGAGAGACAGAATGACAACCGAAGTAGATACAACCGCAACAGAAACCCCGACTCCCAAGACTAATATGAGCCCACAGGAATTCCTGGCTAGCTTGCCTGGCGCCCCAACGCCGGACCAGATCGCCAATTGGAAGGCACAAGCCCCTGCCAATAGGATTGAACTGTTTGCTATGCCAGACGGCAAGCGTGCCTTTATTATGCGCGGCCTGACTGGTCTTGAGCTGACTCAAATCCAAAAGCAGATCCAATCAATGGCAACTCCTGCCGCTGACCCCGACCTGGAAATGCAGATCGCGTCCGTTGTCAAGGCCACGCTCTGGACCAATGTGGGCACCAATGGCAAGCTGTCTGACACAGTTCTGCGCACCGGCACGGCCGGCCTCCCCTCCACCTTGTTCGCCAAGGTGACCAAACTGTCGGACTTCATGGATCCTCAACAGATCGAAATGCTGTCTGCCGAGCTGTAATCAAATGACAACTAGGGCCGCAACTTGGCCCAGCGGGACTCGTGTAGTATGGCGATCCCTTGCCTGGGGTGAGTTCCGGGAGCTGCACGCGCTGAACGTCACTCCTGCTGAAAGAGCCCTACTTGTGTATCAAGCCTGCGTGATAGAAGGACCCCCTCCGGAAACTCTACCAGCAGGTATCATGATGTGGATCTGTATGGATGAGCTGGAGAACACCCCGTTCTCCGGCTCTTTCCAAAACCTTTCTCTTCCTCTGGAAGAATCCCGCGCCAAGGTGAGAGGCAACTATCTCCTTTCAGCGCAAGCCTTTATCGCTTCTGTATTCAAGATACCTTTTGGAGATATGGATGACTGGGATGCAAATACGCTACTTACTAGGCTTGCCCAAGCTGAATTTGTTAGCGGCGTGCCGCTCAACCCGGTGGATCCTAAGGCCGCTAAGACTGCAAAAGGTCGGCCGGCTGCCAGACTAAGTAAGCTGACCGATACCCACCGCAAGATACTGGAAAAGCGTGGAACTCCAGTCCCTACCACACAGGATCTAATAGAGCGTGGAGAGAAGCCTTCAAAGCATAGGGAACAGGAAACGGAGACGTTTAGATATACAAGATGATCACACTAACTGATGCCGCCATACAAAAACTAGCCAGTGTCCTCAAGGATAACCCTCAATATGCTTATGTTCGTCTTGGTGTGCGCGGAGGCGGCTGCTCCGGTTTCGAATACTCGATCGGTCTGGTTGAGACATACGAAGAAGATTGGACGACCGTTGAGTGTACTGATGTGACGGTTGTCATCGACCCAATGAGCATGATGTATCTTGAAGATGTAACGGTAGACTACCTCGAAAGCCTAGAAGCGTCGGGATTCAAATTCACGAATCCCAACGTGCACAGTCAATGTGGCTGCGGTAAGAGCTTCTCAGTTTAATATGCATGGCTTCCTATACCAAACCCTTCTTTCACGTCGTAGACGTAGAAACTTCAGGTCGGTCCGCAGGTCATAGACAAACCGGCCTCCACCAGATTTATGCCACAAACCTCCCTCCTTATCAAGGTGCTCTTCCTTGGGATCCACGCACTTTTGTCAAGCCCTCCCCGGGCTATGTAGATCCCCGCACTGGTAGTTTCACTCCCTTCACATTCAACTTCGAAAAAGGCGAACCCGTTCTTCGGGCCGCCCGCAAACTGGGTGTGTCTAGTGAAGAGGAATCGGCTCGTATCTTCTTTGAGGCTGCGTCGCAGTTTGAAAAGCAGCGTGATGTCTTCCGTCGTACTGCCCGGATCAATATGCAAGCCGTGCCAGGACGTCGTTTTATCTTCGCCGGCTGGAACCCTGATTATGATAAAGGTGTTCTTGAAGAAGTAGCACAACGCTATCCCAGCCTAGAACAATATCGTGGGTTCTTCAAGCGTCCGGGTGTAAAGGTACTGCATCTCGAGAAGCCTTTTCTTGATCTGTCTTTCATGTATGGTCAGGAGAACCTGGAGTTTGCCAAGCAGCATTTCCGTATGGCTGCTTCGACGCCCTTTGATAAAGGCCTAGGTCCTGGGTTGGTGCCTAGATCAGCCGAAGAAATGAAGTATGTCGGCCATTGGGGATTGGAGAACGTTGTTCGTGCGGCCGGTGGCCAAGAAAGGCTGATTGGAATCGGTGCTCAGCACCATGAAGCTGTGGCTGACGTCCGCCTGGAAGAGCAGCTCTATGAAAGATCCCGCTTGGCTAAGAAGCTTGTTGGCCGCGGATATTCCTTTGATGTGGCTATGCGTTCTGCTGGTCTTCTGCCTGAAGGCGAGACCGCTGAAACATTCTTCACAAGAGTCTATGCTAGTGAATGGAGCAAGCGTGTAGCTCAGCAGGCTGAGAAAGGGATTGCTCTTAAGCCTCCTCGCGCGAACAAGTTCGCAGGTGCTGCTACCAAGGTTCTCTTGGTTGCTGCGGCTGCGACTGCTGCCTATGCTATCGCTCACAGCAGAAGAGAGGATCGACAGACCTCGATCACAGGTCTGAGCGATCTTGGTGTATCCGGGCAGTTACGCAAGGAAACAACAGATTTCGGTTCCGGCTGGCAGGGAGAAAACAACCGTTCCAAGCAGCTAGCCGAAACATTGCTCTTTGGTGCTGTTGCATTTGGCGCCCACAAGTGGGCTATCGCCAACTGGGCTGGCTATGCTGAGGGTGTCTATCGCACTCTCAAGGTTATAGAAGAACGCTCTCCATCTGAGCTATTCCGTACATTCGGTCTATCTCAACTGCAATCCAGTTATCTGATAGACAACGTTTTCCTCAAGCCAGAACAGTTGCTTTATGGGCGCCAGCTCACAGAAACCGGCGCACACATCCAGCGTCTGACAGGCCTTGGCCCCACTGAATTCCAGCAGGGATTGAAGTTCCGCCGCATCTCCAAGTATTCTCCTTACCTGGAACTGGAAGGCCGGCCAGGTATAGCAGTCCGATTTGCTGAACGCGGACGCTTGACGGGATCTGCGGCTCGCTTTGGTGCGGATCTTTATGCTCCGCTTCCTGGACGAGCGGATGCCGGCTCGATCTATGGTCAGCTTAGTGATCTCGTCAAACAGAGACAGGAACGTCAGCTGCCACGCAGCCCGCTAACGAAGAGAGGAGCATTCGCTCTTGATGTTGGAGGCGAAAAGCGTCTTTATGAGCCTCTCTTCGGACGCCGTGCAGGTTTCGCTGGCAGAGCTCGCTCTGCTTATGAAACAACAGAACGCATAGCCTTTGAATGGGCTGAGCGTCCTCTGCGCTTGCTCGCCAACATTGGAATGGGTCTCGAGCAGGGGACCTACAACAAGCTTTTCCATATTCCCGGCATCGGGGAAGGAGGCATGCTCAATCAGCTGATGCTGAAAAGAGTGTTGCCTGTTTATGCTGCTGTTACTGCTGCTCGTTGGTTGAATTACCAGTTTGGAAACAAACCTGCGGAAGCAATAACCGGTGTGCCGCTTAAGGCAAGAATTGCCTGGGCGGAAGCCACAGATAAGATTCCAGGTCTTCGTGCTATAACCAACAAGTACGAAGAGATAGTCCCAGGTCCGCAATATGGTCCATTAGCTCTGCCTATTGCTGGCGGTGTTGTTGGTGCTTTTGCACACTATGTATCTGTAGCCCGCGGAACTGTGAAATATGGAGTTCGAGCTGCTCGTGTGCAAGCTGCTCGTCTGGCATTCCGCAAGGGAGCTTTAATCGGCGGTTTGGCAATGCTGCCGCTTCTCCCTGGCATGATCGGCAGCCGAAAGACGGCTGATGAACTTCGTCGAATCTATTCCGGTGAAGAAGAAGTACCTATCCGTGCTGGTCGTTGGTGGGATGTAGGATCCACCCCATTCCGCGGCGGACGTATCAAGTACTTCCGTCAGCACTGGTATCCGCTTATGCAGACCAAGGCGGAGCTGACAGCTACCTATGGATCTGAGGATGCATATTGGGAACATCACCCAATGCTGCATCCGTTCAAGTATATTAAAGACCCTTACTGGTTGGAGCGCGCGCAATACGCAAGTCGTCCGTATCCGATCACATCTCCTGCCTTCTCCAACGTGCCGCTGATAGGACATCTGTTGGCAGCAACAGTTGGTCGCATCGTGAAGCCGGAAATTCGGATGCACGAGCGTGAATGGGACATCAATAACTATACTCTGTATAGTTCCAGACTTGAGCCGAATATGGCTCTGGGTGGTCTGCCTCCTTCCGTCCCGCGCACGGAATACAACCTCAAGGATATAGCCAAGAGAGAAGCAATCTCCTTTGCTGAATTCACCGGTCTGCCTGGCTTCATTGCCATGACTTTGTATGGCAAGGTTGGCCCTCAGGGAACGATGGGCAAAGACGTCGTTCTACAGGGCAGCCGACAGATGACCAACTGGTCACGCCAATATTATGAGCGTGAACTTGGTGCTGTGTCTGGTTTCAATCCTGTTGATGTCAGCGGCATGCCGTTCGGTTATTCAGAACCTCTCCGCCGTTTCATCCAGCCTGAGAGAGGAATCCCTGCGGCTAACGAGATTCCGAATGCTATGCCTCGCTGGCTGCCGGGCGAAGATTACATGGTTAACTTCCGGACCGGTGATCCATTCGCCAAGATTCCGGAAGGTGGCGCTCGCTTGCCAGGTCCTGGATATGAAGCCCTTCATCCAGAGCTGGCCGGCCTTGAACCTTATGAATATCCAGATGTAGCTCGCTATCGAATCCTGGCTGACATTGCTCCTTATTCCAAGGAGTATATGATTTATCGTGCCAAGATCCGCGGACAGGCACAGAAAGATTCTCGCTTAGCGATCGAATTTGCTCAAATCGAAGAGCAAGTTCGACAAGTCAAAGAATCCACAATCCAATTCGATAAGCGTCGATTTACTGCCCCGATCGAGAATCTGACTGGCACTATCAGGACAGCTACGCCTCAAGGTATCACACTTGCGGAATATCCTGGCCGTACATTCACGCTTAGCTCCTTAGGTATGTCCGCTGCTGATCTCTCTGCGGCAGCTCTAGGAGAAGTGAACGCTGATACAACTGCGGCCATCGCAGAGAAGCAAGTCAAGTTGGGAGAATATTTTGCTGGCTTGGTTGGCAAGGAAGTCGCTCTCGTTGTTCCAGCTGGTACTCGTGAGCATGCTGCTGAAGCTCGCGCGGTTATCTTCGTTAGCGATACCAATATCAACCGACAGATTATTGACAGTGGCTTGGGCACATTCCGCAAGGATCAAGGCGGTGCTGAAGCTCAGGCTATGTTCAGCTCTGTACAACAGTCGCTGGGCAGATACGCTGAAACACTGGCATTCACCGGTGAAGGAGGCCCTCTTCGCGCTATACCTACGCCGTTTCACACCAAGTATTGGAATGAACGCACAGCCTTGGCGCTGTATCAGGAACAGGAAGTCTATGGCGCCCGCATGCGCAGATGGCAGCGTCCTTTCCATGATATGGTTGCTCCATGGGCCCGCGGTATGTATCGTCGTATAACTGGTGAGGCTCTGGTCCCTGAAGAAGTAGAACATCGTCGTGCGATGGACAGCCTTACGGATGAGTTGGATTACCTGCGTGGTTATATTCAGGCAGCCGCCCATCCACAGATGAGAGGACGCTATACTAGCCAGACTAAGAGAACCAATATAGGTGCCAATCTATTTGGATCTCCAGGCTTTATAGCTACCACCCTCCCTCGGCGCGAGAAGCTGTACTTCCAGACATTCCTCCAGGAAACAGATCCGGAAAAACGTGAACAGATCCTCCAATCTGTCTCTCCGGAACTTGCCCGTGCTCTGACCTCCCAATGGGTTAAAACAGATGCTATGCTTGCCCGTGCCGAAGGCCGGGAAGTCCCTCCCATTGAAGAAGGCGGAATTCTCTTCACTAAGAAAGGATTGAAAGAATATGCAGAAGCTAACACCAGCTTATCTTATGGCGATTTCGTTCGATCCCAGGAGATTGCTAAGACGTTCAGCAGGCTGGGCTTTGAAATCCCCGGCCCTGGCTCTCCGCTATGGTCTGAAGGGATGGACTATGAGGATGTTAAGCTTAAAATCATCCAGAACGAAGGCTACGACTATCATGACTTCAACGTCTACGACGACCGAGCCTCCTTGCTATGGAGAAAGCCCTACATTGATGGAGCGGTACGAGAACTTACTTCGGGTGGCGATACAAATGCCGAACGATTAAGACAAACCGTAGAACGTATCATCGTAGAAGGCAAAGACAAGAATCCTCATGTTATGGCTAATGTCCAACCCAGCGCCACCTCCGGTTCCAATGTCAGGATCGACGTAGATGAGCAGGGTGATAAAGATGTCCTGAGGGATATCCGCCGGAACGAGGACGAATACCGGGAAGAGACCGCGTCCTAATACCCCTTTCTACGCATTTGCAGCCCTTTTGGCGGGCTTTCCCAGCCTTTATAGTCCTCAGATACCCTAAAATACTAAGTCCTTTATTATCATTATGTTCTCAGGATTCACCAAATCCGTCACAAATCTCCTCATAAACCACCCTGCAGTGGCCTTCGCCACTGCTTTCGCGGCTGTGGCTGCCCCTGCGTTCCTCAAGGATGAGAACCGTGGCTACCTACGCACGGCTATAACCACCGCCCCAATCATAGCATCTATGGGTATTGCCGGTCCGGGTTTGGTGACCGCTGCCAGCCGGACTGTGCGTAGTGGCTATCGATTCGCGCGTGAGATGCCACAGATCTTCAACAAGAATTACTCAATGGATTACAGACAGCTTCACAATGTCCTGCAATCCGGCGAGATCGACTTGGGTGTTATCAATCCAGCTCTGCGCAATTGGGCTGACGACGAGGCGGTTAATTTCTTTAGTCTGACCGATCGTGGTGCTCCTCCGATTGAATTCAGTATGGATAAGGCTATGGATCTATTCGATCGCATAGCGCCGGATGAAGGGAAGCGTACGCTGCTTACTTACGCCATCGAGGGCGCCAAAATGCGTGCGGCTTCTCCGACTCAGATGGCTGGGTTTACCAATGTCGGTGTACTATCCCCCAAATCCACTGCCGAACTTCGCGACGTCGTCAATGCGAATAGAGCCAACCCGAGATTCGTGGAAGAATTCAGTCGGCGTATGCGTTGGGCTGGCAGCCTGCAGGACGTAGGTGCTATAGTCCAGCCATTGAACTTGGGAACCAATCGAATAACAAAGCTTGGATTCAATGAAGGTATAGGATTACTGGAAGCCCAGCGTCCGGAAGTAGCAGGTGCCTTGCGGACTGCGATGGGAAAGGGAGTTGTCACAGACGCCACATTGGTTGTGGAGCAAACTGTCGACGGCAGTATTGGACGTTTGCTGGGCGTGAATCTGAAGCACGGAAAAGAAGAACTGGCTCTGCCTATCTTCGATCCTGCGCATGGCACCGTTCGTCTTGGTGATCAGTATCAACATATTGGTGTTGGGCGCCGCATATATAACAAGCAAGGTGTTTATGATCTTGATGTCTTTGTGTCGCAAAACTTGACACAGAATTGGGGAACACTCAAGGAAGATATCAGCCGTGCTGCTTACTTCGGAGGTATAGATCCTCTGAATGAATTCAAGATAGCCACCCACTGGGAAAGCAAACTAGCTTCCCTCTCTCCACAGGCTTTGTATATGGCTTCACGCCGGGCTGTGCCGACTGGTCTGCCGGTCTTCGGCGAAGGTGTTGAATATGCCAATCTGCCGACACCGGAGAAGGTTGTTTTCATCAGAAAAGTTATGAGTGGTGGCCTAGGTCGTGAAATGACCGCGATTGGATCTGAAGGTGGAATGCGTAAGGGCTCATTTGAGTTTGGCGAGCTCGAGCTGCTGACACCTGGCGGTCTGCCTTCCCGTGCCAAGCAAGCCTACTCTTATAGAGCGTTCTCAAAGGAACTACAGCTTGCCCCGGGAACCATCCCGGAAGCCTGGAGACCGCGGGTAACTACCACAGCTGCTGAGGCTATGGGTGGCTTGCCGGAAGTTCGTATGACTGTAGCTGGCGTCACTCCTCAGGAGAAGTCTCTGTTCGGCGACCTCCCGCGGAACATAGCAGATTTACCCGCCTATGAAGAGACAGCCATCAAGCGTATCATGGCTGACACCGGTTTGGATTACAATGCCGCCAAAGTGGCCTGGGGCAAAGTAGCTGGGAAGCTTACTGCTCGCGAGGGATTCTACGGTGCTGCCCAGCGCTTGGGATATCTTGGTGAAGGTGGTATCCTACTGCACGGGAAGTTCGGACGCCTGCGGATGGAAGCTCGCACAACCATGCGCGTGAATGAGCTGCATCTCACACCCGAGCAATTGGCAGGCAAAGCTCCTATAGGTCCCAACCAATTGATTGGCTTCTCAGGACTAGAACCTATTACATCCAGTGCTCCTGAATCCTTTATCGAGAAAGCTGCCGGTATTGGCAATCAGTTCGAGTTGACGCTGCGCCAAATGTACAATGTGGAAACAGGCGCAAAGATTGATATAGCCGGAAAGAAAGGTCTTGTGGCCGTAGCTGGTTACGATGCCGGCAATGTGGAGTTGGATGAGTTTGCCAAGATTCGTGAATTGCTGAACTTCTATGGTGAGACAACAGGTGCTCCTATAGCCATCCCGGAGTTTGCTGACGCCATTGCCCCGCTCAATTATATGCAGGGTGATTTGGGTGATCCGTTCCGCACCTTGATGGAACAGGCAGCAGAACTCAGTGCTCAGATCACGACTGCTCGTAGTGAATCGACTATGATGCAGGCTATGTTGAAGCAGAACATACAGCCCGAGATATTGGATTCAGTCAACAAGTATATGTTTGATATGTCAACCAAAGGCTGGGACATGAATGCCCAAAGATTCATGGAGAATTCTGATATCGTAGCCGGCACAGCCAATCGTGCTACTCGCATACAGGAGATTCAAGGAAGAACAACTCAATTCATGGAAGAGCTTGGCGGACTGGCTCGTAGAAATGCTGCTGGAACTGGCGGTGATTTGTTCAGCATGTTCCGCAAATCAGGCATGACTAACCTTACTGATTATATGCAGCGTAACGCGATGGTTGCTGGGGCTGGATTCTGGGATACAGTACGTCGTAATGTCCCGATAATGACCAGCGCTACCTTTGATCTATTCTCTGAAATGTATCGTGCAGGGAATATAGAAGGCATGCGAGAGATTATGGGCCGCCTGGAATTCCAGGGTGGGGAACCTGGAGGGGCTGCTGCTTTCATGCAGCAGTTTACACGACAAGAATTTACCACACCACTGGGCAAGGTAATCCCTATTGAAGAAGCAGCTCCTGGTGGTGTGAAACTTGGGACAATGGAAGGAAGAGCAGGAACTATCTTCGATCCACGTCGAGCGGACATACAAGAGAATTTCTCCCTGGCTCTTCCGGAGCCTATCTATGCGCGCATTGCTGGTCGTGACGTTGAGGTTAGCCACGTTCCTGTTCCTGGTAAAGCAGTATATGGTGGTGGTGCTAACCTATATGAGAAGCCGGGCGAAGGGCTTGCTTTCGGCAGCACGGAACTGGAAAAGAAACTAGCGGATGTTGTTCGCTTCCAGACAGATCCAGTCCAACTATCAGCGGCTGTATCTGAATACTTTGACGAAATCTATCGCACTATGCTTGGCAAGACTGGCTTCTATCGTGCCAAGGGTGTTGATGTAATGGGTGGGGTATCAGGATTCTTGCAGACAAGAGCCAGCCCGGAGAATCCATTCGAAATCGTCATCTCGGAACAGATGGCTCGTCGTGTGCGTGATGTTGAGATCCGCCGTGCCTTGGGTATGGAAGTAGATCCGGCAACAGGACTTGAAGTCCTGACGCATCCAGAGAGATCCGCTATGGCAGCTATGGGTCGCCATCCTATTCAGGCAGCCCCTGCTATGCGCGTTCGTGTGGCTCCTGAGGCTGGTCTCGGTCCTAATATGATCGGTATGGATGAGCGCATCCGTGCCTTGTTCGGGGCTGATGACGACAAAGACATACTGAACCTGTTCTTCTATCGCAATGGAACTCAGGCTGAACGTGAAGCATTGGCTTCCATAAATAATCTGAATAGTGCACAATGGCGCAGCTTGAATACCTTGGAGATGTTGTACGGTGCATCTGAGGATTCACGCAATATCACAAAGGCTGGTCTTGAAAGAGACTTCCTGACGCTGCCTCAGCAGATTGAAAAGAGTATAGCTGCTGGATTGAAGGAAGGTGGCAGAACACAGCAGGTTATTAACAGGTTGGCTGCCGAGAAGGTTGGGGCTTATTCAAATCTGGTAACGCAGCTCTATACCAATATTGAAATGCATCCCACGATCGGTTTTGATGTCGGGAAGGAAATGGAGCTCGGTCATATGTTCTGGCCGGTCCGTCAATTCACGATTGCGGCTGCCAAGAGCAAGGCTGCTATGGATCCGGAATTGGCTATGATACCTTATCAGAGGATCAAAGCTGGCTTGCGCGCGCGTGATGCTGCAGGCGTGAAGGAAATCACCGGAGGCTTGGAAGCTATCTATTCGGCTTTCAATAAGAAGAGCATTCTGACTGAGCAGAGTGCCAAGATCTACAGCGAGATGACTGGCAAGCCAGGGATAGCCGGTCAAGAAGTAGACGCCTTGATGGACCTTCTCCATTCGGAGAAAGGTCAATCGCTGCTTACCGAATTTACTACTCAACGCAATATCCAGGCTGACCGGATGGCTCAGCTAATCACTAAGCAGACCGCCGAGATGGAAGGCAGCGAGCTCTTTTCTCTTCATGCTATGTTTCGGGAGAGCGGAGCCGGTATGCCTTATGTCCGCGGCTTGGTGAAGGAGACCCGTAGCGGCAGAGTCACTTCAAGAGTCTTGGGTGCCATCAATGAAACCTTGCGTGTTGCTGCAAGAGAAGGCACCAGAGGCAATATTGGAAAGCTGGCTCTGGGATTTGGCTTGACGGCCGTCGCAGGATTGCTGACCACTCGTCTAAAACCAATGGCTAATGTCAATGCTGTGTTCGGACAGTCGACTGGCAGCTTTCGCCCTGAGGAACGATTGGCTACAACTGACCAACCTGTAGGAGAACCTTATCCAGGGTCTATGGCTTCGGTTAATCCTCCGCGTCGTGTATTGCCTCCTGTGCGCGGGGTAGGAACTACGATGGTTGCTCCAATGCGTCAGCGTAATGATCTTGAAATCCGCATGCGAGCACAAAGCCGCCAGGATAGTATTGAGACACAGAGAATGGTCAACCAGATTTCTGGAGGACCTGGCACACAGAATGTTACAATTAACTATCGCAATGGTTGGAGAAACAAGACTAGCCGCCTCCGCCAGCGCGAGATTATTAGAGAGCAACTAGGATCATAAAATGGGAAGAATAATATCAGGTCAACGATCCCTTGGAGATGCCGGATACTTTCGTATCGGGAACGTCATCCTGGACGTGCCGCCAGAACAAATTCAGTGCCACAAGGTGCTGAACAATAGCGAAGTGCAACCAATGCGCTTTCCATTTGCGCTACAGGTGAAGACTGGCCAATCTCGTTGGGATGTGACTTGGAGTTGGAAGGCTATCCTTGATCCTACTCAACAAAATCCTTATAATGAATGGGAGATTGTTCGCCTGTTGCTGGCTATGTTCAAAGCGGCTCCTTTCGTTGAAGTTGAGAATGCACACCTCCGTCAGATTGTAAATCCAGGAGATCTTACTCCTGGGGCCAGCAATTCCGATGTGATGGCTTTTGCCTTGCGTCAGATGCGTATTGATACCGTTCCTGATCTGGTCGATACGCTGCAGGTCACGATGACGATGTCCCTTTTTAACTATCGTCCATACACAGCCAACTTCGAATATAGCGATAATTCTGGAGCTTCTGTGCCTACCGCAGTCGAATCTCCTCTATTCAATAACTACCTTCAAGCTTGGATCAATACAAACCTCAATAAAGACCCCACACAATATCTGGATAATGATACCAAGTCCAGTGACTTCATCTGGGAGACACAGATCCCGGGTTCTATTACCCTAACGTGTCGTGAATACAGGCCGGCTGCTCTGCCTCGTTCACTTAACCCTCCACAAGGAAATGCCACTCCAAAGCAAGCTAATTCATCTGGATCATCGCAAGGCAATGAGAGTGCGGACTTCGTTGATAATGCGTTCATCCAGCCTGTTGATCAGTCTAATCCAGATATTCAATGGTGGATACAGTCTGTAGCTGCACCTGAATCTGGTGGTAATTATACCGCGGTCAATAAATCGACTGTGACAAACAGCGGAGCTCCCTCCGTAGCTGTCGGCATATGTCAGTGGGTTCGTGCGTCTGCGCTTGATGCTATGACTTATTCTGACAAGCAACTAGGGACACAGTATATTTCTATCGCCAGCCAGGCTGGGTACATTGTAAAGTCTACCAAGAAATCTAGCGGCTATACTTGGGGCGTGAAGCAGGTTCCGAATCCTCAGAGTCTTGCCGATCCTACAGCAATCACTTATTATTCGTGGATGACAAATCCTCCGAACTCTATTCCTGGAGGCGCTACTCAACTTCAGAATGATATGGCTACAGCTTGGGCTCTGCTTCAATTGGGTGCCAATGGCGGGTCAGTTCTCAAGGCTTGGGAGGCACACCGCTTCGGTCAGGGCGTTGTAAATAAAGGACAAGGAGATCCTGACCAAGATAACAAATGGTTCAATAAGGCCGCTGGAGTTTGGAGATCGCCAGCTCATGCAGGACATTCGCAGGACTTTCTGCCTGCAGCAAACAACACCCCAGCGCAACAACCTGTTCCCCCGGCGCCAAGCACGGTTGCTACATCCGGCACGGATACCAATGCAACTGTAAATACATCCAACACTTCTAATCCTATAGCTTCATATCCAATGACGCCTCAGATTCGTTACTTGATGCGTCAAGGCTGGCTCATGGATTATGTGACTGAGAACGTAGCCTTCTTGTATAAAGAACACTGGCTTAGAATGGCCAACCAGGAAGCCAACCCTCCTGACACTCCTGCTTGTTCGGATATCCCGGCCCAGGAAATTGACGTAAACCACTTCGTCTATCCGAATCAGATCTCCGTCATCTTTGTAAACAATATCGCTCAGATGCCGCTCGCCAGCTACCAATATCCGACCTATCAGCATCTGGGTCCAGTATCAACTATGGTCTCTATTGGTATGCTCTCGGTTGCTGCACTCCAGCCTGCAACCGATATCTATAAGGAACCTCAGCACACTGGCTTGAACTTCATATCCAGCATGACGAATATGATGGAGAATCAATTTCAGAGGCTGCGTCAGGAATGGAGACGTGTGAACTCCATTCACCGTATGCAGTCCTATGTCGTCAAGAATCAGATCCTCAATATGCTGGGTATCCACGGGATGCTCGTAAAGGAATTTACTACTGAGACCGTCCCAGATTCACCGAACGTGGTGAATGCTCAGCTTAATGCTGTGCAGTATGAGAACGTATATGCAGCGGAAGAACCAAGCCCATTCAAGGTAACAGCCGTCCCTCAGCAGATCAACCAAGCGTGGTTGCAGACCCTGCGTGATGGAACATTAGATTCAAGTCTTCCCAACTCCCCATTCTACAATAACTCACAGGTTACAGCATTATGCAACCTGAGCAAGAATATGCGCAATCCATTGTCAGCAGATGCCCAATCTGTTCTGTATGATTGGCTGACCAAGACCGTACCAGGACATCTACCGGACTATAGCGCATATTTGGTGCCTACTCCTTCTGCATTCACCTCCCTTGAAATGGAGAAGATGTATGATTTGATGTTTGAGGAATCATCGGAGGAGGATGTATACTCCGCTCAGGGCGCTGGATACACGAATACGGATAGCTTCAATAGCCTGTATCCCGACATAGCAAAACAGATACAAACCCATAGTGCGCTAAATTACACGGACTATTTCCTGATTAAGAATGGTACTGTAGGAGCCCAAGACTATTCGGGTTTTGCTACCAACATGGTGCCGGCTATTGATGCACGTATCGCAGCGGCAAGCACTACAACATACCCAGTGCCGAATGGAGGTTTCGAAGCTCCTATAAATCAGCTTTGGGACCTGTATGCGGATTGGGTTGTATCCAACAACGCCTTCAGCATCCGCGATCAAATGGTCCAGGTGATGAACTCGCCGGTCACGCTTTCAGATGGAACTAAGCTCAAGGATAGATTCCTTACACCTGATGGCAAGGTAAAACCTGGATCCCTGCAGGTGAACCAAGATCACGGCTGCTATGTTGATATGGGTATTCATGATTTGACGATTGGCGGCCGCGACTACACACCAGCCTATTACTTCTACGACGACAACGCATGGTACACAGGTATAATGAATGCGCAAGTCGCTCAGGTTGCCAAGGCGACTTCCGACTCTGCCATAGCTCTAGAAAACGCTACGCCTATAGTTGACACTAGCTACAAGATCTCGTCTTCGACGGAATCTTTCATTGGAACAGTGCAACCTATCTTGAATCTGACACACCCGTCAGCTTATACAATGACGAAGGCTTTTCCTACCTTCAAGCTCTTCCTTATGGAAGATCATAGCGATAGACCCTTCTTTGCCTACGACAACTTCTATTCCTTCGCTACAGTACTGGATATAGAGATCATTCGTTATCGCACGAAGCCGGACACAGCTGTCATCCAAATCTCGAATTTGATGCACCTGCTGGATCAGCATCTTTATGATGATACACCGCAAGGACGTTTTGAGAAATCACTGCGTGCACGCACGGATACTAATGTAGCTCCAGGAGAAGCGTTGATTGGGGCCCCAGGAACCGGAGGAGTGACACTGAACAGCGCTCCGGGCGGCGAAATCATTACCCTGGATAACCGCTTCACTGAAATCCAGAACTATAACAGTGGATCGGATCCTAAGTTCCCGTTGAAGTATTTTGCCCTACAGACAGGCACTAAGATCCAAGTGCGTATGGGTTTCTCCAACAATCCAGATTTGTTGGTACCTGTTTTCACTGGCCAGGTGACACAGCTTGAAGGTGATGAGATCTTGACCATCACTGCTCAAAGCTATATGCTGGAGTTGATCCAGCCTACTTCGGATGATCTTCTTCATGATGGATTCTCTGTAGATGCATTCATTTATCAGGGGGCCAATTGGTTTGCGAAGGTCGATCGTGATATTAATAATAAAAACCTGATGCATCTGCCTAAATCTCTCTTGTCAGTCTTCGGCAATACACCGGCATATGGAGGTATAGCTAACGTTGGGGGTGTCACTGTTTCAGGTATTCTCACACCTGGTGGCACAGCCAAGGATGTTATGGCTGCTATGCTGGCGACCAGCAATGCCAAGCACTTCGGCAGATGGCAGTATGGAGCTCCCACAGATCGATATATGCAAGGCTACAAGTGGCAGAATGCTCTTGCCTCGACAATTATAACGCTTTCCACCAGCCCTCTGAGCAAGGGAGCTTCTGGTATGGAAGCTGGTTATGACCGCAGCTATGAAAACCTGCTGACAACCCACCTCTTTGGTCCGGATGGCACAGCCACAGCCGATGCAGATGGTGGCAAACGTGGTTGGTATTTTGAGAAGCCTGGTGGTTACGGAGCTGCGGAATACCATGTACGGAAGGATCCTAGCTTGACACCATGGACTTTGATTCAGGATATCGCTCGTCGTTTCCCTGAATTCATCCTGACTGTGAAGCAGTATGGCTTCCCATTTACAGCAGATGCTACTCTAGTATTCGGCAATCCACACGATCTTTATACCACTCGTGTGCCTCAGCCACTTGAACAAGAAATGCAGCAACAAGCTAGCTCGGATAATAAGCTGTTTGCCCAATGGTGGTTCCTAGGCTCTGCCAGTGGTCGCGCGCAGATGCAGACCTTCACGCTGAATCTGGGAGGTGAATGGTCGGGAGCCGTTCTATATGATTTCGATAACGCAATTAATCAGGATCCTTTGCATCAAACTTTAGCCAAGGTTGATCCTTCGGCTCAGGGAGCTGGAGACTCTGCTGTCAGCACTCTTGGTAGAATTGGCACCTTCCTAGGTGGTTTGAATACAGGAGGGGCCAACACAATGCGTCAGGTTGTTTCCGATGAGCTGCTGGCTCATATTGATGGCGGAGGTGTTGGTACATTCTTTGAAATGGTGAATTTGTTTACCAAGTGTATTTCGGGTGGTATCCAATCTTCAACAACTAATACTATTATTGCCCGGCTGAAACAACTGGGTGGGAATCAGTTATTTAGCGCCACAGATCCCGCCAGTGCAAACTCAGCCCTGCAGCAAATCGTAAACAACTACTACACATTTATCAAGCAACAACAATCCAGTCCCAGCCCCATCTCCTTAAATGATCGCATGAAGCCTATTCGCCGGTATCATTTGGTGAACGGAGACAGCATCATTCATAATGGGATAACTCTGAATGGGGATTTCTATAACGTCGTCCGTCTGCACGATCAACAACTGTTAGCCTCAGAAGGCCTTCCGAATAACTATACCCGCGTTCTGGATGCTAATCCATTCATTGTCTCCCAAGATAACCTGGACGGCTGGCCAGAAGCACAGAGCACCTATATGCAGACCTTCCTGCGTGATGAAGTAGCCAAAATGTATCGCGGGGAATTAGTGCTTTTAGGCAACCCGGAGATAGAACCTTATGACATGATCATCCTGTTGGATCCTTCAACAGGAGTATCTGGACCTATTGAGGTTGATTCGGTCATTCACTCCTTCAATCAGGAGAATGGCTATATTACGATTGTCAAGCCCCGGGCTGTGGTCATCATCAATGACAAGCTTTCTATGTCTATGGCTATGGCTCAGCAGGGAATGCTCAATGACCTTCAGAATGTTATAGATGGAGGAACAAGCTACCTTGGTCTCAGCGGCGGTGAGAAGACTGTGTATGGCGGTGTGGCTGAAGGTTTGGCTATCTCTGGTATCATCGCTGGCGGGCCTTGGGTTGCGGCTGCTGCTGTCGTAGCCGGTTCCCAGGCTTTGTTCTGGGCTGGTAAGGAGTGGCAGCGCATGAATCCATTAGGTCTAGCTCCGCTTACACGCTATGAGAGACCTTGGGTGGCCGGTGTGGAAGGCTGGCAGAACTGCAATCTTATGCAATTCTTCCAGCTCAAGTGGAATTACTTCATAGCCCAGGAATGGGAGCCTCTGGTGGATTCCTTCCGTACCGCCCGCGGAATGCAGATTATTTAACTTTGAGATGGTTATACTAACCATAGGAGAATGAAGTGGTAAACGATCAACGGCAAGCCGAGCTCAATCTAAAGATTGCCAATCAGTCGAGTGTTGTTAACTCCGCGTCTAGAAAGGAGTTAGCAATAGTCAGCCCGTGCTCGACTTGTCAGAACTTCAAACAGACCTCCTCGAATAGTCCTGATCCTTATCGAACCAGCTGCCCTCGACGCGTCTGGATCGCCCAACATAACAACTTTCCCGACGATCCCACAGCCGTTGATCCAGTCTTATATTGCTCCGGCACCAATGATCCTAACACCCTGAAAAATCCTGCGGTGGATAAGACCACTGGGAACTATCTGGTCTGGGTTGCTTCGGTTGAAGATAACCCGGGGATCGTAAGCGGCGACAATGTCGTCACTCCGGGAATTCTAGATCCCAAATTCAACAATCTTTATATCCGCTGTCGTCAGCAGCCTTATGTCCCCGAGCAGCATCACGACATCCTGCGTAACTTGGGGGTATTCCAAGAAGGAGATCACGTCGTGGCTGAAGCACATCGTATTCCAGCAATGACAGCTCCTTATACAAACTATCAGATCCCTTACAACACCACCTCAGTTGCCGGGACTGTTAGCAAGACTACTTTTGCATATAGCTTTAACACTGTCAATCCCGACGACCATGCTATAACAAGTGGCACCTAATGTCTGATTCAATTACAAATCCTACCCAGCTTCCTCTATTTGCGGATCCGAAGGTTCTAGTTCCCAAATTGATGCATGCCGGCTCCGATTGGACAGGACAACCCTACATCTATGTTGATGACTCTACTGTGGTAATCAGAGCCAAAATAGGGCAGGGTATTGTTGTTGATAATGTTTTCGGGACTGCTATTAGCGGTCCGTTGTTCGTATATGATTCTCTTGAGAACGTTCATTTTGGGGCTGGGTATTGGACTCTCAATCCCCTACAGCTCGAGATGATCGGTTCCAGTGCGGCTACTCCTATGCCCTTGCTCGCCAGCACAACCCCAAAGCTTCTATCAGCAGCATCGACGGTATCTGATTCTGTGACGGCACTCAAGCAGGCAGATCCTAACGTTCCGAGTTTATAATGGCAAACCAACAATCTCAAGGCGGTCTAATTGATTGGACCTGGATGTCCGATGGAGATATGCTCCTGACGGGCGGAGACTTTGCTACTACTGATCCCAGTACCCTAGCCAGTATCCAGGATATGGTTCGTACCAGACTGAAGGCTACCCTTCTAGGCTGGCAGTTGTATTCGATCGGGGCGGATCTTCAATCTCTGCTAGGCAGCACAATTGATGCTGAGTTGAATGTAACGCTCCGCCGACAGATCAACAGGTCATTGACCAAGCAGTTCTTGCCCCGTGGATCTTTCAATGTACAGAGTATCTACGACAACGGGATTGTCCAGATATTCGTCTATATCAATCAGTCTCTAATTGCGACGGCAGCCCTAAATCCATCGACGGGAACAACTACGATTTTGTAAGGTTATATCATGCCCATTCAATCGCCTGTATCAGCAACTACTTTCCAACAGAATATCCTCTCAGCTTTGGCAACGAGCGGTATCACCCAGCTCGCTCCAGGCGGCAAGGCCCGTGCCTTTGCTGACATCGTTGGAGATCAGCTCGGCACCACGGAGACAGACATCTTCAGTATGGTCTCTCAGAGCCTCTTGCCTTATGCCACAGGATCCTCGCTAGATTTGATTGGGGATATCTTTGGCGTCCCTCGCTTGGCTCAGCAGAACTCTACGGTTGTCGGAGACGATAACAATTTCGAGTTCTATGTGCGGACTGGAACCTTCGGGACGATCAATAGCGGTACGGACATCATCATACCCGCGGGTGTGATCTTGGGCACTAGCTCGCCGAATGGACCAACCTTCACAATATCCCAGGCGATCACATTGTCTGCTGGCTCCTCCAGTACCTTCTTCTCTGCCGTCAGCACCGTTCCAGGTTCGGCCGGCAACATAGCTTCTGGGGTTATTGACCAGTGCAACTTCACCAACTATACTCAGAACCAATACGGTACCCTCCTCGTTACCAACAACTATGGTGTAGTAGGCGGTCGGGATGCGGAGAGTGATGATGACTACCGATACAGGATCAATCTTAAGATTACCTCGAGAGCAGGGGCTAATCAGGCCGCTCTCCAATTCGCTATTCTTCAGGTCCCAGGCGTGCAGAATGTTGTTTTCCAGCCACAAGCTGGCACGTTTACATGCTACGTTTATGGTATCGCTCCCCAGGTTCCCCCTAGTCTCTTACAGCTCGTGCAGGATGCTATCAATACCACCGCGGCTTTCCCCCTGACAGGGTTGGCCGTAGCCCCTAATCTGGTAGGCATCAGCCTCGAAACTGATATCACTTTCGTAGCCGGTGTGTCTAGTGCTGATCAGGCTACGATCGTTCAGAATGCCGTCTCTGCGGCACAGAACTACATTAACAATTTGGCCATCGGCGCCCCTCTAATCATCAACGAATTAGCTGCCCAGATTATAAACGCAGATACACATATTCTTGATATAGGGACGCCAGATGACCCGATCCAGAGCATCTTTATCTGGCGCAGCCGCGCGGATGGAACAAGATATAGCCGATTCTTAGTACAAGACTACACACCTTCTCTTGGCGAGCGTGTTGTTACCGAATACTCCATCACTAACCCGATCAATCTTACGCCGGTATCTTAATGACTGTTATTACTCCAATACCTCCGAAGTATTCCCATCTGACTCAGGTGGCATTGAATTACTTCCCCTACACGGATCGCCGTATTCGTGAGAACCCTGTTACCATAGGTGCACAGCTTCTGAACTCTATGGAGTTTCAAATAGAGCAGCAGAATGTGAGGATCAACAGGGAACTCAGGGCATTGAATCTGTCTGATATGCCTATGAACGTTGATAATCAGGGGGTATATTATGCGACCCGAGTACCTCTCAGCTTCTCGCTGCCAATTGATAGCCAAGGGAATCTCCTACCACCAACGACGATCCAAGGGCAAATACAGTCTGGTCCCCTGGTTACTTTGGTCGCCTATGATGACACTCTGCCTGTTCCGACTCGGTTGTCGCAAGACCCAATCGTATCCCCTGTTGCCTTCGCCAGCCCGCAGTTGATTAATATAACTGGGGATGGAACTCCAAAGACATTCAATCCAGGCACTATGCCTATGCCAAACTACCTTACGTTCTTTGTGCAAGGTATGGGTCCTGTGACACAGACGATAACTATCTCGATCACCGGTGAACTGGATCCCCCAGCGGTATGGCCACAAGATATACAGACTAAGAATGAGATCTTGCATATCTCGGATGATGGCTATTATCTGACGGACTCAGTATGGAGCTCCGTCGATGCTATTGATATTACTGGTCTTCCCGTTGGCTGTCAACTTATCTGCTATAGTCTGGGCGTTAATCTCCCGCTTGAAGCGGATACGGACAGACCTTTCACACACCACGCGTACAGAAAAGTATCTTTTCCTCGTTACTGGCAGCTTAACGACCTGCTACTGTTTGAACTGTATCAGCGAAATCGATTCTCAGGTCCCGAGACGTATCAGACATACAAGCTCCCCGTCCAGATGCTCGATCTTGCTGTTGAGCCTAATACCAGCGGGCTTTTTCTTACGGACGGAACTCATCTCTACTACATGGACCGTCGAACACCGATGCCGGACAATATGGTCGAGACTGGTCTCACTCAAGAGCCGGGTTTTGGGCTAAATGTTCATTATGATTACACCCGCCCCGGGGATACCAAATACGCTTATGTCGAGCCGGTGGCTTATGCCGGCGCTTCAACTATAACCCAGTACCGTTATGTGGTTGAGGATCCTACAGGGACGCTTTATATCCTATTGTTGAATGGAGATTTCCAGCAGTATAGCGGGACGAATGGCTGGCAAGGTGGATCTCCTCAGCCGGTGTCATTCCCGCTGACAAAGACAGGCACTTACCTGATTACCTTAGAACAGCTGGGCTCGTTCAATGCCAAGACTGTGGATGTCTTTCCGTTCCCCAACTTTGCCGCTAGGATGTTGGCAACAATCAATACTTCATCTGTGATTCCTGATGTTCAGGGCCTGGCTTTTGATGCTTATGATAGGCTGTGGCTGTGGACAGGACAATTCGCCATCCCAATAAAGATCTCATATGATGCTTATGTCTGGGATCCTAGTACACGTACGATCTATGCAACCGATAAGTATACTCAGTTGGTGATCTCATAATGGCGCCCACAACTCTAACAACGATTACCGAGACCAACAGCACCACCTACGCTGATGAGCTGGGCGTACAGATTGGTCTAACCCGCCTGCCAGGCGAGAGTTCGGAATCGTATATGAAGCGCCTGAAGCTGGCGACCAGAATAGATACCAGCCAGGACTACATAGGATTGTTGAATGAGATTACTCTACAGCTAGGACTCACTACAGAGAAACTTATCTCTCTTGCTAGCGTATCTGGTCATAACCTGCGAGTAGATATTGCTTTGACGGGGATAGTCTTAACTGATATAATTACATTGGCTATCCAAACTGTCCCAATAGTAGAGGTTGATATCGATGACGCCTGGACTTGGTTCCTGTTATCTGATGTTGTGGCTGCGATCAACGCCGGTACAGTCGCGACTGCTATTCTCTTGGTTGCGGATGGGCCCACAATCAAGATCGCAAAACAATCCAATCTCATCACAATCCTGGCACAATCTATCTCGGGCCAGAATATTAATCTTGGCTATACCGGGATTCTCGTTGGCTCAGAAGTATTCAATGTGGCTGTCCCAACTTATACTTTAACTACTGATGGTGTGTTGACCTTCACTGGCCCCGTTCCGAATGGAACGGCTATTACCTACTCACGGTTGGTGTGGCCATATGGTATCATAGGTGGGGATGTTTCCATCTACTCACTCCTTGATCCCGCTGTCGGAACAATGGCACAAGGTCCGAATGGGACTATGGTTTATCAGATACAAGAAGCTGTACAAACAATCATGCAGACAGATCAAAGTTACTGGGCACAATAATGCTACAATGGTTTAAAGATGCTGCGCTAACTCTGCCTATTATAGGCCTCACTCCTAAGTGGATGTCCATTCCCACGAAGGGTGCTGCTAAGACCACATCCGTGTGGCTTGGGGATAACTATACCACTGTGATCTCCCAGCCTACAGGGCCTGCGGATACTACTATATACCTTACCCAGATTACAGAGCTTTCTCCAACCGGCGGGACCGTGGTTATTGGTAGTGAAAGCATCACGTATACGGGATTAAGTACAACCCCATCCCCTTGTATTACCGGATGCACTCGTGGTCTCACTCCATCTGGCTATATCGTTGGCACGCTGGTTTATCCTCAAACTGTCTACACGAGCGTATCGGGTAATATCACGATCCTCATCAATAACATGACAGCAGGTCCTGTTGGCTTGAGCTTGGCGCTACCTTCTGGGATGTATGGCCCTCCAGGTGTACCTTTACTGTTGACTATCTCTTCCGTTACTTCGGGGACTGCTGGTGCGGTACAGATCAATCTCAAATTTACGGCTCCGGCAAACTCGGAACAAAAGTTTACGAACCTCTCCATTATTCCGACATTGCTAACACACCCGGCTGATCATGTGCAGTCTGCCTTCAGTGTACAGCCTCCTTGTTTGCTATATGTCCAGCAGCGCGATCAAGGTCTGGTCCAGAGGACGCGTCTGCTTCCTCTCAACCGTCAGGTATTAGCGAATCTCCCGGGCTTTACATGGGGACAGTATCGTTGGCGCGATAATACGACTGAGAACTCAGTAGCAATCGTACCGACGCGTTGGGATACAGACACTAGCACGATCACTCAGGAGTTTCAGGGTGGTGTAGGCAGCGTTGGTGAGACCAACGATCTACAGCCTATTGATCTCGAAGAGGTCAACAGCTCGGTTTATCTGCGTGCACAACACGGACAATACTTTACCGGGGTCAAGCGTTACTATTACCCATCGGACAATTGGAATCTTGAGTTCCTGCCCTCTACGCTTGGCGGCTCTCTAAGCTATCAACTCCAGAAGCCTCCTCGGCCTCAGACTCCTGTATTCGTGGGAAACTGGCGCTTGGATGGACAGGGCTTCTATGAATACAATCTGAATGCCTGCTACACATTTGGGTCTCATTTTAATCCAACAGATGCCATCAATCCACAGTTTACAGTGGATCGTAACACTGGTGTTCTAACGGTGAATCCCGCTTGCCAAGGCCCACGGACTACAATCCTTCTGGGTGTCTTAGCCGGTGCTGTTACCGAATACTTCGATGTACCCTTCTACCCAATTGACAACGTCCTCCAGGTTTATACAGGCGGTGGTATTCATGTGGCAGGGGTGATATTCAATCGTGAGCAAGGTTATGTTACCTTCCCAGGAATCCCTGGTGCTGTGGCAGGTGACCCTGTCTTTGCGGAAATCAATCCAGCTTTGGCAGTCGAATATGAATACGACGTCACTGATGAAGTAGAGATTCAGAATACAAACATTCCAGATGAACAGGTCCTTGAGAAGGACACACGTCTCCTTAGCCCTGATGTGAATCCCGCTTTCGCAGGCATCTCTAACGGATATATCTATCTGCAACACCGCGTGCTTCGACCAGTAGCCGTTCAGCTATCGGCTGATAAGCCACAGATTGCGATCCCGCCGACACTTAGTTCAATCATTGGTTTGATTGCCTACGGTCCTATATACTACAATGGTGATCACGCTCTCTTGACTGCCAAGGCTATTGGCAGCTTGCCAAATGAAGTGATCCCTGGAGCACAGCTAAAGGTGATCCCCGGCGGCTACAATCCCGCCAACGGTCAACCTTTACAGCCTTATCCATTCCGCGGCTTGATCAATGGAGAAGATCCAAATACTACGCCTATAGTGGTAGTGACGGGCAGCGATGGCATCGCTAATCTAGTGTATCAGCCGGAGAATGATTTTGGGTTCTATATCCCAACAACGGCGCCTTGGGTAACAGGTCCTACGGAAAGTCCGGTTGGTACTCCAACTTGGGCGGCAGCAACTGCAGGACCTCCGCCCGTGCCGGCCCAAGCTACTATCGTTCTGAATGCTCCGCTGTTACACGAATACACGATTGGTGGTAATCTTAGACTGACTGGCTTCACACCCACTACTTGGGATGGAGATTGGCAGATAACAACTATCGATCCTCTCACTCAGACATTAACCCTCAACATGGTGAATGATCCTGGGACTGCGACAATTGTTGGTTTGGCTGGCCCGATAGATACGATAACTCTACCAGTGCCAATACCTATCAGCCAGTTATGGTCAGCTCCTCCGACAAATGAAGGATGGCTTGATTACGTATATCCAGTATTGAGCAATCAGCCATTGTTTGGTCTGAGCTCCGTGCCCTTGACTGGTAATGCTTCGGCTAATGGTACTACTGCTACGGTACGGGTGACGAATTATCCACCAGTTATGCTTGCGGTCGGCAATCCTATTACCATACAAGGGGCTACCTCTTCTGTATTAAATGGGGCTTGGGTTATTGAGACAGCTAGCTTGGCTTCAAGTGTATGGACGCTCACCTTTGCCTTGGCTCAAACATTTGGTCCTACACTACAGACTGCTGGTACACTGATAGCCACGGGTGCTATTCCTTTTATCGAAGATGGCACTGTGAGTGGTGCGGATACTATTTTGACTGTCTCTTGGGCAGGCGGAGTTGCAACGTATGATCTAGCATCTACGCCGACGAATTTGGAAGAAGGACAGAATGTTCAGATCACTGGCTGCAGTCCTTCAACCCCTGATGGAATTCAAAATGTTCTTACCGTCGTAGGCAGCACGATTACCACTCCAATCGCTACCGCTACAGGTGGTACTGGGTCGGGCGGCACAGTTGTTTATAGCAACTTCCGTACTAACGGGGTGCTGACTGAATGGAACAAGATCGTACCGGGCTGGGCATCAAGTTATGCTTATCAGCTTGGAGACTCGATCCTCGATAGCAACGGGAACATCCAGATTGTTACCTTCGCTGGGACATCCGATAGCACACCTCCGTCTTGGGGCACATTATTTGGGCAGCCAACTACCGATAGTAGCGTAACTTGGACGAATTACGGCAAGCCTGGACCAAGCACAGCAATTCCAATCCACGCTTACGACAAGAATGGATACGACTACTTTGACGGTACGTTTGCATTGACTGGAAGTGCCAGTATATCTCTAGGAACGGCAACAGTTACAGTAGTGCAGGCAACCGGTGATGTAACCATTACAACTGGTGATACAGTTATCATTTCTAACGCTACCTCACCCAGTTTGGATGGCACATGGACAGTAGGTACAGTCCACCTCAATAACCCATCACCAGGCTTCACGACATTCTTATTTGCTACGACGGCTGCTGACTTGTCATCAACGCTGCAATCGACGGGAACCTTGAATGATATCTCGCGTGGCTTTGACGGTAATGTTGTTCAGGTTGTCTTCAACAAGACTTTGCCGAATCCATCACAGGGTTTCGTGCAGGCTTATCTCTTCCAGTTCCTGGAAAGAGAGATCATCCAACTCCAGGTAGTTGGCACGAACATCTATAGCAACTCTATCATGTTGCAGATGCAGCCGCCAAACCAGCTTATCAGTAATCCGTACATTGTATTGAGTACAGCTCAAGGATCGGTGCCAGTACCTGACTACTATCCGACGCCTTTGACTGACAGCGTTCTCAACCAGAACAGATTGGGGATTGTTACTCCCTAAGGAATAAACCATGACTTGGACTCCAACTAAATATCGCTATATTGACTTCATCGGAGGCAACATCCTCGATGCGAGCAACGTGTCGTTGCTGCAAGCCATTACCGAAGGTGGTGTGGCTTCGAGCGATGTGGCTATACCTATCCCTGGTTTGGCACAGCTCTATCAGCCTGGCACACTGCTGAATGCTGTGTTCATTATCGCTGGTACAGGTGCAGGCACCTCGATTACCCTTGCACAAGCTAATGGAAGTTATCCTGTCTATGTCCTGGTGAATGATCGTTTTGAGGCACTATCCTCACTTTCTATCGCCGGCTCAAAGCCAACATCAGGCACCAATGATCTTTATTTGAACTGGTCCTGGGATAAAGTAACTAGCATCACTGATGCTTCATTCATTGACGGTATCACTGGCGAGGCTACGATTGAAGCTGGTCAGCTAACGCTGGATGTTGACTGGACAGACACTCATGGAGCTCCGAGTGGCTCACAGTTTGCAAAGAACTCTGCCGCAATTGTGTTGGCTATCTTTGATTTTGATGCCCCAACAACAACAACGGTTACCTACATCAATGGTGTGTTCCCTTATGCTGAGGGCAATCCTGAGCAAGCAGGCTTGGTTGAATTGACCGATACATCTGGTAAGGCTGTTGGTACTACAGATCCTCGTACCTATGACGCGCGCCCGCCAGCGACAGGAAGCGTATATAGTTCTTCTGTTGCTACAAAGCTTCAAACGGGTATACGTAGCTCGTCTTTACTGGCTTGGTTGCCAAGCTTGGCTGCCCCAGGAGCCCAAGTATTAGACTCACATGGTAATGTGCAGACTTGTTTAGGTACTAGCGTTGGCCCTGCTTTTGCTTCTCCACTTCCAGTACCACCTCACATTCCTGTTACACTAGTTACGGACTTGGTTGCTGTGACTACTGGACCTGTTTACACTCTTGGTGATTGGAATACAATCGCAGGAGGTATTACATTACAAGCTATATCGAATAATGCTCCATATAGCAGCTTGTCGTGGTCGTGGAGAAATGACGGAACCGCCGGCACTCCAGCTTACGATCCTGCTGCTTTTGTTGCTTTCACCCTGACAGGTGGTGTCACAGTAACGGGAAATACCGCAGTCTATACTGGCGGAATCACCGGCTCAATAGGCAGCGAAGCTATTACTGGGGCTGGTAATGCTTTAGCTGGCTTGCGCTTTAACATTGCCGGATTTACAAATGCCGGAAATAATGGTTTTGAGATGCTCTGCACAGCCTCGAGTGCTACATACCTTACCTTTATTAATCCCTATGGAGTTACTGAGAGTACCCCCACTGCCACAGCCACTCTATACCAAGGTGGCATCAGCAGTGATGACATCCTCTACAAGACCCAACAAGAGAGCTTGACTGCTTATCTGGATTCCCTGGCCACGATCATAGCTGGAGGCGGAAAAGTAACTTCTGTCTTTAGTCGTACGGGCGATGTTATCGCTCAGTCTGGCGATTATACTGCTTCACAGGTTGGGGCAGCTCCTGCTTCCCACGTAGGGACACAGTTAGGTCTTGGAACAAGCCACCCAGCTTCTGTGACTTCTGATACCGGTGGCTTCAGCGTTCAGGAAGGTTCGACCGGTATTTCAGGCGATGCTTACACTTTATCTAGTAGCACCAGCACGCGCAAAGCAGCCATTACTCATAGCGGAGATCTCTATTCTCTGCTGGCAAATGCAGCTGATGCTGAGGGCAAGAACGGTATGGGCGGCGCAGCTACATACCGTGGCACTTTGGGACTCATGTCCTTAATTGCCCATGTACTCGCTGAACACGTCAACTACAACACCTCTCCTAATACCAACCCTCATGGTCTGATTCCGTCTGACATTGGTGCAGCTAGTGAGACTTATGTTAACAACACCGTAGCAGGCATCATTGCAGATGTGATGGCTTATACCGATGCCAAGAGCAACATATCAGTCCGTACGGTAACTATACCTGGTACTGCATTCCCGAATTGGCCGGTTGGTGGTTCAACGGCACAGGTTGGCGTTTACACCGCTATTCACAACGCCTCATTGACTACGGATGTTCATTATGA
>Ga0074044_10000675_pt1 | contig 31941 bp, 24 predicted proteins | sample BogForMeECP23OM1_FD_94443 | JGI IMG/M metagenome (GOLD analysis project Ga0074044, IMG submission 94443) | Bog forest soil microbial communities from Calvert Island, British Columbia, Canada - Bog Forest MetaG ECP23OM1 | ecosystem: Environmental > Terrestrial > Soil > Wetlands ...
ATTCAACCTGACCACCGTGCTCGCCGGCCTCGGCATCGGCGGCATTGCCATCGCCTTCGCCGCCCAGAAGACACTGGAAAATCTTTTTGGAGGAATTTCCGTTCTGGCCGACGAAGTCATCCGCGTCGGCGATTACTGCCGCTTCGGCGACCGCACTGGCACCGTGGAAGACATCAGCCTGCGCTCCACCCGCGTTCGCACCGACGCGCGCACCGAGCTTTCCATCCCCAATGGCGCGCTCGCCACCATGAACCTCGAAAATTTCACGCGTCGCGACAAGATTCTGTTCAATCCTGCGCTCGCCATCAGGTGTGAGACCACGGCGGACCAGTTGCGCTATCTGCTGGCTGAAATTCGCCGCATGCTCTACGAACACCCGAAAGTCGAAAGTGACAGCGCAAGCATCCGCTTTGCCAATTTCGACAACAGCGCTTTGCGCCTTGAGATCTTCAGCTACGTGCTCACCCGCGACTCCACCGAATTCGCCGCGATCCGCGAAGACCTGCTGCTGCGCATCATGGAGATTGTCGTGAAATCGGGCAGCGGCTTCGCTTTCCCGCCGCAGACCGTACACTTCTCGCGCGATTCCGGCGTCGATCAGGAAAAAACCAGCGCCGCCGAGCAGCAGGTGCAGCAATGGCGGGACCAGCACAAGCTGCCCTTCCCCGATTTCGCGCCTGCCGACAAGTCGGCCTTCCAAGGCTCGATTGTCTATCCTCCGCCGGAGTCGGCCGTCGGGAAGAACCAGCGGTTTCCCTGAAACTATAGGGAGCGCCCCACTTACCCACGTAACTTGCGGCTTTCGGCAGGGGTTCCTAGCATGGAAGAGCTATGCCCCGAGCTTTGCTGTTGTCGCCCGACGACCAGGCGGTCAGCGCAATTACCGGCGTCTTGGAAGAGATGTCGGTGAGTTGCGAGCGTCCCCTGGACGGAGCGTCCGCTGCCCAGAAACTTAATTCGCACGGCTTTGACCTGGTGTTGGTCGATTGCGAAAATCTGCCCGCAGCCAAACTGATTTTTGACGTTTGCCGTCGCGGGAAAAACGGCCACAACCCTGTCCCGATTGCCATTGTCGATGGCCGCGCCGGACTGCCCACGGCTTTTCGCCTGGGCGCAGAGTTGATTCTGACCAAGCCGGTCGCGAAAGACCAGGCCCGGAGCACCATCCGCACCGCGGTCAGCCGCTTGCGAAAGGACGTTCCGGCAAACGAGAGTACGGCCACGGAGTCTGCGGGCCCGGCCATGGCAGGCGGCGTCATGACCAGCGCGGTCATGCCCGAAGAACACGCGCAGGCAGCTGCCGCTTCTTCGCACCTGACGAACTTTGCGGATCCCGCTCCCAGCTTCGTTCGATCCTCGGTTCCATCCTCGGTGCCAACCGCGGCTCGCGCGGCGCTTTCCGCGGCAACTGCTCCAACGTTGAATCCGCAGTCCGCATCTTTTTCGGCATCGCCTTTGCCGGGGCTATCTTCAGCGGTGACTTCAGCGGCAACTCCGCCTCCTGCGGATTCGGTAAGTCCGAAACCAAGGCTGCCCTTGCTGCCTTCCGACGATCCGGTGCTTGCGGAATTGGAGAGAACGGAACAGGAAGAAGCGGAACGGCCAGAATCGCCAGAAGAGAAGAGTTCGCAGCGGGAAAAGGCAGCGCCCAGACCGACGGCAGCCGAATCCGAGCCCCCGGTCTTTTCGGCCTATCACCAAAACCAGCCGAAAAAAAGACGGGGTCCGCTGGTCGCCTTGCTCATGCTCGGGCTCGCCGCCGGTGGCTTTTATGGCGCGTGGACCTATCAGCCCGGATTCCGAGAAATCGCCCAACCGCAAATTGAGCGCGTGCTGGCCCTCGCCGGAATAGCCAGTCCGCTGCCGAGCCTGCCGCCGACGCCACATCCTGCGAAGCCATCGGCTCAGATAGCTCCGGCCCCAACTTCGGCGCCTGCACCTGGTCAGCAATCTGGATCGCCTGCGAATCCCATCCAGCCACAATCGACGGTCCCAAGTTCAGCAGCTAGTAGCACAGCAACGTCAGCCGCGGCAACTCCTGTCCTGCCGGCAGCGACCCCGGGCACGGCATCCGGCGACAGCAAGAAAGACGCCGCAGCTGCCACTTTATCCGGCGCCCCGCTGCCGGGAGAAAACAGCGCGATTATTCTCTCGTCCAAGGGTGCGGAGAGGCGGCTGGCTCACAGCGTTCAGCCCGAATTTCCCGTCGAAGCGCGCTCAGGGGAAGCGCAGGGAACGGTAGTCCTTAAGGCTGTGGTCGATGAAAACGGCAAGGTTGAGGGCGTGCGACTGGTTGAAGGAAACGCTATCCTGGCGACGGCCGCCATCCAAGCCGTGAAGCAGTGGCGCTATCGGCCCTACGTCCGCGACGGCAAAGCTCAGCCCTTCCAGACGGTCGTGATCGTCGATTTTCAGCGGCCGTAACCGCAGACCCGTCAGAACAGTCGTTGGTCGATGGTCGCTAGTCGGTGACCGACTAGTGCCCTGCTCTCAAATTGATCCATCAAACCGCGAACGACCAACGACAATCGACCATCGACCCTCAGCTCAATTACCCCCGTAACTTGCTGGTACCCACGACATTACCTAGGATGACCTCATTATGGGTTACCAAGCTTTGCTCTTCTGTCCCGACGAAAAACTGGCCCGGGTGGTAAGTCATGTGTTCGGCGAACTGGACTTCACCGTAGAGCCGGTTCAAGAGCCCTTTGCTGCGGTCAAGAAATTGATGGCGCAGCGTTATGACGCCGTTGTCGTGGACTGCGAGAACGAAGCGAACGCTTCCCTGCTCTTCAAGAGCGCAAGAAATTCCAGCTCCAATCAAAGCTCGCTGGCGATCGCGTTGGTCGAAGGACAAGCGGGCGTGGCCAAAGCCTACCGCATCGGCGCCAACCTGGTGCTCACCAAGCCGATCAACGTCGAACAGGCAAAGGGAACGCTTCGGGTTGCGCGAGGACTCTTGCGGAAGAACTTTGAGGCTGCCAGCGCGACCGCTCCCGCAAGAACAGCAGCACCGGCATCCGCCGGGAGTTCATTCCAAGCGGCGAGTCGAGACGCGGAAACGATGGCTCCAACGCCCAGCCGTCCCGAGCTTGCTGAACTTGAAGCTCCGCTGCCGGCCATGATTCCGGCGGAATTCCCGGCCATGACAGCGTCGGCCGAGGTGGAGGACATACCCGCCGTTATTCCCGCGCCCGCAGCGCGGACCGAGATAGAAACCGAGATGCAAACCGAGATTACGATCGCAGCCGAGCCGGCCGTGGAAGCACGGCAGCCGGCTTTCCCTGGTGTGGTCGAGACTGATGGGGTCAATGACGACGGTATCCAGAGCGACGGAATCAAGAACGAAGGAGCAAAGATCGCCGCTGTGCAGGTAGCGGCCCAAAGCACGAGTTCCGCTTTCACGGCGTCCTCGGGATCAGCCGCGGCACCGGCTCCGGCAAGAGAAGTAACAGCTCCGCTCGCGCCAGCGAAAGAACAAGAGAAAGAGAGCAAGGTCGTTGAATTCGAGGCCGCCAATCCGTCGTACAGCGCCGCTGCAACGTCCGGTACGGCGAGCGCCACCGAGGCCCCGTCTTTTGCCGCCCTGGGCGAAGAAGATTCCGGCAGATCGGGCGGCGGGAAAAAATTCCTGATCGCAGCAGTGGTGATCCTGGCCCTGGCCGCGCTCGGCTACCTTGGTTATGGGAAGCTCGGCGACCTTGGTTATGGGAAGCTTGGCAAGGCCCCCACAGTCCTGGCTCCGCGGCCGGTAAGCGCGCCCCAGGCCTCGGGACAACCCGCCCGTGCTCTGTCCCCAGTGGCAGCGCCTTCGACCAGCACCAGTTCCGCGACGCAAACCGTGACTCCCAAAACGGTTATCGCGATTACGCCCGACAAGCCCTCGGCCAGCGCGGACAGTACTCCGGCAATTCGGACCGCCATCGCCACTACCCCCTTGCGAGTGAGATCGAGCGCAACGGAATCCAAACCGCAGGCCCAGGGCGAGGAATCCGCGCCTCAGCTTCCCATCGCCGTTGCCCCTGCAAACGACAGCAACTTGAGCGGCCTGGTGTCGGCATCGCCAACCCTTCCCAAGCCCTCGCTGGCAGCAGTAAGAGTTTCCCAGGGTGTGTCCCAGGGACTTCTGATCAAGCGGGTACAGCCAAAGTATCCGCCAGCCGCGCTCGCGATTCATGCCCAGGGCGCAGTGCAGATCGAAGCCACGGTCAACAAAGAGGGCAACGTCACCAATCTGAAAGTGCTCAGCGGGGACCCCGTGCTTGCGCGTGCCGCGCTGGAAGCCGTCCGCCAGTGGAGATACAAGCCATACTATCTCGATGGCGAACCGGTCGAAATTCAGACGCAGATTACGATCAACTTCAAGGCGGACTAGCTTTCAGCCATCAGTTCTCGGCTACTACACGCTGGCTGCTGGCTTCAATCCAACGCACCACTCCAAAGGTCTGAGAGAGACGCTGACAACTGAAAGCTGATGGCTGACGGCTAGTTCAACTGTTCGTCCAGAGGACGATGCCGCGGACGCCCGGGATGAGCGCTGATGTTGCGGAATTTATGGTAAAGGCCGTGCAAGTCTTCGCTCAACAGGCGCACCACCTGCATGCAAAACTCAGCGTGCTGGCGTAGAAACTCCAGGAACTCCCTGCGCGGAATGAAACCCGCCGTCGTTGGCTCGCCGGCTTCAGCGGTGATCCGATACTTTCCCCCGCTCATGCTCTCGCTCAGCCCGAGCATGGTTCCAGGACCAACCACTTCCAGAAGTTGCCTTTGGCTCTGACCGGCCGACAGCAGGACACGAACCTCGCCGCTTTCCACCAGGTAAACGCCCGCGACCGCGGAACCCTGCTGAAACAGCGTGGCGCCTTTGGAGAACTGCCGAACCGATTTGATCTCCTGAAGCGCCCGCAACAGATCGGGGCTTAACCTGCCCGGCGTGGGCTGCGACGGCACCATGTCACTCCTCTTGCCCCAACCTCCTGTATACACACGGAACCGCGGGCGGTGATTTGGATGACGGCTCGAAGCAACCGGCGACTGGGAGCCGCTGGGTCCAGACTACACCTACTGAGGGTTGGCTGGCAGCCATTCCTGATGGGGTTTCGCGGGGTCAGGGAAGCGCACTTGTACCTGAGTTTTCGCGAGGAAAGCTGAAGGGAATGCCCGCGCCGCACTAGAAGGGACCGGAGGCGCGCCGAACCGCCGCTTATTGCCGCTCGAGAACTTCGTCGACCGCGGCTTTGCCGCCTTTGTCGACGCTGAGGACTTTGTGGATCGGCTTGAAACCGGTCAGCGTGACGTCCACGATGTAGTTCCCCGGCCCCAACATTACGTCGACTGGCGATAACTTATCCAGGACACGCTGGTTGATGGCGACCTGCGCCCCTTTCGGCTGGGTGTGAATGCTGATGGAACCCATGCCAGCGGTGCTGTCTCCGCCGCGTCCAAACAGCTTATTGAATTTGCCTACGGTCTTCATGTCTTCGGTATTGCCCAGCGCTCTGAGCGCAGGTGAGTACTGGAAATTCTGGGCGGGACCGAGATCAGCGGTGATGGTCTCGTCCAGGTATCCCTGCTTGCGCAACAGAACTGTATGGCTTCCTTTTTCCACCGCGAACTGCGCCGGGGTTAGTCGTGCAGTGGGCTTGCCGTCCAGGACAACCTCGGCGCCGGGCGGCGTGCTGTTCACCACCACCAGCGCATTGATGGGCGCCAAATGAAGCAGCATGGATGATTTGCTGTTGGCGGCAACATCGACGGACCGTACCTCCGACGAATAGCCCGACTTGCTCACCGCTATGAGGTGCTTACCGGGGCTTAAACTGGCCACGGTAAATGGCGTAACCCATGAGGGATCGCTTTTTCCATCGACCTGAAACTGTGCGCCCTGCGGGATGGAGTCGATCAGCGCCTGGCCTGGGATCACGACTGGGACTGGGGCGGGAGCAGGCGCCCGTCGCTTGTTCGAGCTGCGCTTTTCGACCTGGCGCACGGTCAGACTCGGCTGAGCCTCCATGACGGGCGCAACGGGTGAAGCTGGTTTCTCCGCTTGCGGCGCAACCGAAGTCTCTGCGACCGGTTGAGTCGGCCGCGGGGCAGCCGTGGAACCATCGTCTTCCGAGCGAACATGAAAAAGGATCGCGATCGCAACCACGAGAATTAGTCCAACCGCGCCCAGGATCGAATAAATCATCAGCCGCGGCGGAACGGTGGCGATTTCATGGATGGCCTTTTGCGCGACTTCCCGCGGCTGGATTTTCGGTTTCTCCTCTTTCCGCGGATCGATCTTGACCACAGGCCGCAACGATTCAGCGGGCTCGGGAACTGGCGGTGCGAAGACCGGTTCCCGGAGTGGAGGCATCTCTGCCAGATCGGAAAAACTCGTGCCGGATGAGCCCGCCTCAGGCTCGGACATCATGGGATCAACCGCTATGCGCGGCGATGGCCGCTCGGATTCTTGCTCCACCGCCGCCGCAGCCGATAAAACCGGACCGCGCGCGGCTTGGGATTCGGGAGCATTGGTTTCAAAGCCGCTGATCAATTGCGCGGCAGAATTTGAATCGGAGTTTGAATCAAAGGTCGCTTTCGATGAGCCCGAGAATCCCCCGCTGGCCGCAGCCGCGGCGGCTTTGGTTTCGGCTGCCGGTGGATCGACCGAAAACTGTTGCGGGTCGGTTTTCCGAGAAGCAGTGGAAACAGGTTTAGCCGGAACGGATGGAGAAGTGACGGAAGGCTCCGGCCTGGGTGCGCTTGAGGCTGCCGAAACAAACTTACTGGCCGCCGCCCGGCGAGCCGCTGAACTCACGGCAACATTTGGCGCCGGGGCCGTCTTTCTGGAATCGGTGGCGGCTTTCTTGCCGTTGCCGTTTTCCTTGCATTTCTCCAGGTCATCCAAAAGTTCGCGCGCGCTTTGATAACGCTCCGCCGGATCTTTCGCGAGCGCTTTCATAATCAGCGCGCTCACCGCCGGTTGGATCTTGGGATTCACCGCCGAGGGGCTGGCGGGCATCTCATTCTCGATCTGGCTTACCAGCGCAACCGGATCCGCGGCATCGAAAGCCTTCCGGCCTACCACCATCTCGTACAGGATCGTGCCCAACGTAAACAGGTTCGAACGCAGGTCGATCGCTTCTCCGCGAATCTGTTCCGGAGAGCAATAGGGCAGAAGCTGACCCAGGCCTTTTCCGCACTCGGCTTCGATCAGACTCATGTTCGAGATGCCATAGCCGAGGATTTTGACCATCCCGTCCCACTGCACCATGACCTTGGCGGGCTCGAGCGAACTGTGGGCCACGCCTTTCGCAGCAGCGTGCTCCAGACCGGCGCAAACCTGGCGGGTAATGTCGAGCAGATCCCAGATGGAGAAGCCTTCCTTGCGCGCCAGCATGGTGGCAACGCTGTTGCCCTGGATGTACTCCATGGCCGCGCAGAATTGGCCGTCGATTTCGCCGGCGCCGTAGAGCACCACGATGTTTTGGCCGACGAGATCGCGCGTGCTTTCGCCTTCGGCGATCAGCGCCTCGACAAAGGCTTCGGCGCGGTCGCCGAGCGGCTCCAGACTCTGCGTCTTGAGCGCCACGACCTGGCTGGTTTCCGTGTCCATCGCCTTGTAAATCAAGGCGGTATTTGACTTGGAAAGCTCACTCTGAATTTCGAAACGGCCAAACATCGTCGCCATTACAATCGCCTCGCGGTGACAAGCCGCACTCCACCCTGAATATGGATCTGGCTAAGAACAGGGGCAGAATCGAATCCAGAATACCGCCTTCGACTGCCCGACTGAGAGTTACGAAGGTCACGAAAAATGGAGCGAAGGCTACGACCTGACCTTCCCTGTCTGTGATTCACGTCACAGACCTCCCCGGAACAATGAAAGAAGGAGAAATCACTTTCGGAGGTTCGGGAGTTCGACTCTGTGGGGTGACTTTCTGGAAACTTCAGGCTTTGTGCAGTTGTGACGCACCTCATTGACGGTGCATTGCGAGACTCCTACTATTGAGCGTTTTCCATGGGCAACCCGACTTGCTTGCATAGCCGCTCCGGAAGGTCGCCGATAGGAGGATCAATTACCGATGACCGAGTTCGAAACGAAGTCTCTTCCCGAGAACGCCTACCGACCCCTGAAGCCCGGCGAAACCTACTCGCCCATCGTACCCGCAGAAGCAAAGCTGCCGGAACTCACAATGCGATCGATCGTTTGGGGCGTAGCATTCTGTGTGATCTTCACGGTTGCTTCGGCATACTCGGGACTAAAAGTCGGGCAAGTGATGGAGGCTGCAATCCCGGTCTCGATCCTCACCATCGGCGTGGCACGCATTTACAAGCGCCGGTCCAGCCTGCTTGAGAATGTGATTATCACGGGGATCAGTGGCGCGGCCGGCGGCGTGGTTGCGGGAGCTATTTTCACGCTTCCCGCGCTGTACATTCTCCACCTGGATCCTCATCCGGTGCAAACCATCTTCATCTGTCTGGCAGGCGGGTGCCTCGGTGTTCTGTTCCTGATTCCGCTGCGCCGGTACTTCGTGCGCGAAATGCACGGCGTGCTGCCCTATCCTGAGGCGACCGCCATCACTGAAGTACTGGTCACTGGGGAGAAAGGCGGATCGCAGGCCAGGCTGCTGCTCCAGGCCACCGCCATCGCGGGTGTCTACGACCTCTTTGTAACCACGTTTCAAGTCTGGAAAGAGTTTGTGGACTTTCAGTTCGTTCCCGTCATGCGTGCTGTTGCCGACCGTGCCCGGATGGTGTTCAATTTCGATGCCATCGGCTTCATCCTCGGTCTCGGCTATGTGATGGGTTTGCGCAGTTCCATGATTCTCTGCGCTGGCGGCGTTCTTTCCAACTTTGTCCTGGTCCCGCTGATTTGGTTCATCGGGAGGCACTTTGACAGCGCTGTGTACCCCGCCGTCATTCCCATTTCGAAGATGACCGCGGTGCAGATTTATCGTAGCTATGTGCGGTTCGTCGGAGTGGGAGCCATCGCGACGGCGGGAATCTTCGGCATCATCAAGTCGCTGAGGGTGGTCGCCGGATCATTTGGCATCGCCCTGCGCACCTTCCGCCAGGGCGAGGTTGCCCTGCCGGAGCGGACCGACCGTGACGTGCCGATGATTTCGATTTTCCTCGGCGTTGTGCTGGGCGCGATCGGAGTGGCTGCCTTCCTGGGACAACTCCCGGCTTCCTGGACCGTGGTTGCAGTGGGCCTGGTGTTGACGCTATTTTTCTCGTTTTTCTTCGCATCCGTGGCAGCGAACGCCATTGCGACCACGGCGCGCAACCCGGTCTCGGGAATGACCATGCTTACCATCATCATTTCTTCAGGCGTCTTGTTGCGATTCGGCATGTCCGGCACGACCGGCATGTTCTTCGTGATGGCGATCGCGGGCATGGTGTGCACGGCGTTATCCATTTCGGGCCAAACCATCACCGACCTGAAGGCTGGCTATTGGCTCGGTTCCACGCCTTCTGCACAGGAGAAGGTCAAGTTCCTGGGCGTAATCGCATCAGCGGTGGCCGTCGGATTGACCATCGTGATGCTGGCTCGCACATTTCAGTTCGGCGAAGCTCTAGTGGGAGACTCGCGGCCCGTGTTGGCTTCGCCGCAGGCTTCGATCATGAAGGCGCTGGTCGAGGGCTTTATGAGCCGCCAGCCCGTCGCCTACCTTTTGTTCGGCGCAGGCGCGATGATTGCGCTGGTCATGGAGATGCTGGGCCAGCCGTCTCTGATCTTTGCTTTGGGACTGTATCTGCCGCTTGAACTGAACACGCCCGCACTGGTCGGAGGATTTCTGTCGCATTTTCTGAATAAGCGTTCGGAACGGACCGGCGGCGAGCCGGGCAAGAGGATTCGCGAACGGGGTGTGATCATCGCTTCCGGGCTGATGGCAGGCGGCGCGCTCGGCGGCGTCCTGGGAGCGGCGCTGCGGCTCATCCCCGGATACCGCGAAGATCTGATCAAGACGCCTTTTTATTCTGACGATCCGGTCTCGCAATCCATTTCTGCGTTGCTTTTTGTCGGCCTCTGTCTGTACGTCTGGTTCGGTTCCTTGAAGAGAGAGAAGGAGGTGTGATGGACCGAGCGGGGAACTACATTGCTGACGCTGTTCTGGGCGTTGACACACTCTGGGGTGGTGACGTCATGTGTCCCTCGGGCACGGGACGGTTCATTGCCGATTGCTGGTTTTCCGATGAACCGCTGCCCTCTTCCTACACCCATCCGGCGGCGGCGCGGTTACGGCAGTCGGGTGGCGTCTCGGGCGGCAAGGTTGATCGGGAAGCGGTGGAACAGTACCTGCATGACGTGAACCTTCCCCAAGCAATCGCCGGAATCGGCGAAGAAGCGGGAAAGGTCGGTGGGCTGCGTAAGGACTATCTGACCGGCTTGGCAGTTTGTCTGCAGGCTATGTGGGACCTCGCCATGGAAGTCCTGGGCAAGGGCGATGCGGTGCCGTACGCCCGGTGCGTCGAGGCAGCGACCGGGAAGCCGCCGGAACCCTCCCGGCCCGAAGCCAAGCGGGGACGCGTTGCCGAACTGCTGGGCCGCGCTGGTTACGCATCGTCAAATTCAGACTCGCTGTTGCAGGCAGTGGATGCCTGGCGCCGGGGTCGCGTAATCCCGATGGCCTCGGTGCGCGGTCTGGGTGCAGCCGTAATTGCGTATTTTGACAACCTCAGCGCAAAGAATCTGCTGCCGTATCTTCCCCGAGAATTGGCGGGGGTGCCTCGAGCGAACATCGACTTCCTACTCATCAAGGACGCCTGGTTTTCCGGTTCGATGAACTACATCGGGCGGGCGCGGAACGCTGACGGTACTCCGAAATACGAAGCGACCTACGAGATCAATGCCTCGTTGCAGATTTCGTTTCCGGAGTTTGAACAGCTCGTGAGCCACGAGGTTGTGCCTGGGCACGTGACTACCTTTGCCTACCTGCAGGATTTGTACGTCCGCGGAAACGCCGGCTTCGAGGCCACGGTTCTCACCATGAACACGCGCGCTGCCACCCTGTTTGAAGGAATCGCCAATAATGCGATTCTGATCGCACATGGTGTCACCGAAGTCGAACACTTGCCGGATGAAGATTTGCAGATCGGCGTGCTGCTGGCCTTGCTGCAGGATGACGCCAAGAACCAATCGTCCTATCTGACTTGGGGTGAAGGACGACAGCAGCCAGAAGTAGCGGCCACGCTGCGCCGTGATTTTCTGGTCACCGAAGAACGCGCCGGCAAATTGTCTGGCGCATGGGGACGGCATCCCCTGCTGGGACGAATGTACCTCCCGGCGTACCGCTGCGGCACGGAACGGGTCGCTGAACTCCGACGAAAGTATCCTGCAGACAGAGTGCTTCCGGCCCTCTACGGGTGTTACGGATTAGTCGATATACAAACGGTCGAACGGGTTTTGGGGGGCTAGCAGCGTAGGACCTTGATGGTCTGCGAGCCGCGCGTCTGTGGAGACGTCGAATTGACCTGCCCTCGCGCCGCATACGACGAATGGCAAAGAACTCTTCACGCTTGTCTGGCACCGAAGTCGTGATGCGGCAGGAATTCGTCGATTCCCTAGCGGTCTTGGCTGGAGGCAGTCGCCACTCAAAATCCTAAACATCCTTCAGTTGGTTCTCATCCAGCCCGAAATAGTGACCCAGTTCATGAATGACAGTCAGACGGATTTGCTCGCGGACTTCGGCCTCGCTGGAGCAGACTGCTTCAATATTCTTCTGATAGAGCACGATGTGATCGGGCCCTGCCGATAGGTCAAATATGCTTTTCCTGGTGGTGGGCACGCCATGGAAGAGACCCAAAAGCAGCCGCCTTGGATGCCCTGACTTCGGGGATGGCTGGTTCGGCGGCACATCCTCTACCAGAACAGCAACGTTGCGAATGCGACGGCGAAATTCTTGCGGGAGCGAGTCGAGCGCCTCCTCGACTATCTTGACGAAATGTTCACGCTTCATCCTTCATCCGGTGAACTAAATCAGGACGGGCTCACTCCGAGCAGCCGTCGTCGGTGGTGTCGTCATCATCGTCATTCTCTTTGCCGTCGCCTTCGTCTTCTTCCTCGTCTGGGTACTCTCGAAGGGGGACACGGCGGGCAACCGATCAGAAGAGTCTGAGTCGAGGCATTCTGGATGTATTCGGCTCAGGCCCAATGGTACTCCTCGTAGTGCAGCGAGAGAATGATACAGCCGATCCGATTCCGTGTTGTGCAGCCGGACGACATGCCAATCCCCGGCAAGGTCGTGGGGGTGGGGCGACGACGGCACCGACCCGCAGTACAATCTACCTTGATCATTCAAAATCAAAGGAGAAGTGTAATGACGCAAAAGGTTATTGAGGTAGTGGGAATTTCAAAAACGAGCTTCGCAAAGGCTGCGGAAAACGCGGTGGCAGAAGCCGCAAAAACGGTTCGAGGCCTGAAGTGGGCGCGAGTGGCGGAATTAGAAATGGAACTGGACGGCAAGAAGGTAGCCCAATACCGGGCCACGACAAAGATTTACTTCGACATCAAGAAGTAACGTGTCGGGTAGGGGAGGCGGGAGAACGGCGTCGGTTTGCATCGCGGTGCTCGTCTCGCCTCTTCGATAGCTGTTGAAATGTCGCCATTGCGCCAACAACGACGGCACACCCGGTAACAACGTCATACGTAACAATAGACACATTGAGGCTGTCTGGCCCGGCGCGTTGACGAAAAGCATGTTCACGAAAAATTCACGAGAAGAAGGTCAACCCCAGTTGTCCATACCTCGGCCGCGGCTTTATCCTTGGGGCTAGGCATCAATTTAGATGTGACTTCCCTTCCCGGGGAAATTCCTATCTACTGGTGGGTCTTTCGGAGGCGCATGACACTAACCCGCTTCGTGACCAAGAGCGCGTTCCGCAACAAGCGGCGCAGCCTCCTGACCGTGCTGAGCATCACGTTCTCGCTGCTGCTGCTGACTCTGATGATGACCATCTGGCATGGCTTTTACATTGACAAGGGCAGCGCACAGTCGGCCCAGCGGCTGATTACCCGCCATCGGGTTTCTTTGACCGAGAGTATGCCGGTCTATTACCGGGAAAAAATGCGTGCCGTGCCCGGAGTCGTGGCGGTGGCTCCGACGCAGTGGTTTGGAGGCTTGTACAAGGACGAGAAGCCGGAGAATTTCTTCGCGCAGTTTGGCACCGATCCCGCGGAAATCTTTAAGGTGATGACGGACTTCAAGATCCCCGACGACCAACTCGCGGCCTGGCAGCGCGATCAAGCTGGCTGCGTGGTGGATAGTGAACTGGCGAAGAAGTTTGGCTGGAAGGTCGGGGACCGCATCGTGCTCCAAGGCACCATCTTCCCGGTGAATCTGGAACTCACCGTTCGCGGAATCTTCGTTGCGCCCCAGCCCAGCCTCACGGTTTACTTCAATCAGAAGTATGTCGAGGAGGCAGTCGCCTTTGCCAAGGGCCGGGCTGGCACTTTCAACATTCTGGCAGACTCTCCCGACGACGTGCCCAAGGTCGCGGCCAGCGTGGATGCCATGTTCCACAGCTTCCCCGAGCCCACAAAAACGGAAAGCGAGAAGGCGTTTCAGCTCAGCTTTATCAACAGCCTGGGCAACGTGAAAGCGTTCATCTTGAGTATCTGCTTCGCGGTCGTGTTCGCGACCCTGCTGGTCTCGGCTAACACCATGGCCATGTCCATCCGCGAACGCACCCGCGAAGTCGCCGTGCTGAAGACGCTCGGGTTTACACGGCAGTCGATTCTCCGTCTTTATGTGAGCGAGGGCGTTACCGTCGCTTTGGCCGGCGGCGTCATGGGCTGCGTGCTGGCGGTCGGACTGGTGGCGGCTCTGGCGAAAGCGCCCGGCATGGGATTCTTCCTGCTCGGAATGCACGTGACCATCCCCACTTTTCTTCTGGCCATCGTCGTCGCCGCCCTGGTGGGATTTCTGAGTGCGGTCGTCCCCGCCTATCACGCCGCGAAATTGGATATTGTGGAGGGCTTGCGCTACGTTGGGTAGCGAAGGGACACATGGCGATTCCGATCAGCTATAACATCCGCAATCTGAAGTTGCGCAAGGGCCTCACCATCATGACGGCTCTGGGCATCGCGCTTACCGTGACCACCGCGGTCTTTCTGATGGCGCTGCTCGCCGGCTTGAAAAAGGCTTTCATGGCGAGCGGCGATCCCATCAATGTGATGGTCATGCGCAAGGGTTCGGTGGCGGAACTTTCCGGCGGCTTCGACGCCAGCCTTTTCCCGACGCTGAAGACGCTGCCCGGTATCGCCCAGGACGGCAAAGGAGAACCGGTTGCCTCCGCCGAATGGGTGGTGGTGGTGGTGCTGCCGCGCAAGGATGGCACCGGCGAAGTGAACGTTTCGGTTCGCGGCTTGATGCCCGCGGGCCTTACCCTGCGTCCCAACGCCAAACTGGTCGAAGGCCGCTGGTTTACGCCGGGACAACGTGAAGTGGTCGTCGGGCGGTCCATTCATAATCGCTTTTCGGGCGCGAACGTCGGCGACACTCTTGACTTTGCCAAGGGACAGTGGAAGGTCGTGGGCGTGTTCGATTCGGGTGGCACCGCGTATGATTCGGAACTCTGGGGCGACGTCAATCAGATCGCCGCCGATTTCGATCGCCAGGGAGCCTATGCTTCTGCCTATCTGCGGGCCACCGACCCGGTTGCCGCCGACGCGCTGAAACACCGCGTCAGCGACGATCAGCGCCTGAAGCTGGAGGGCACGCTCGAAACCGAGTATTACGAGAAGCAAACCAGTTCCGGTGGAGCGATCAAATTTATCGGCATGGTGGTGGCCGTCATCATGGCGATCGGTTCCAGCTTTGCCGCGATGAATACCATGTACGCGGCGGTTGCCTATCGCTCGAAGGAGATCGCGACCCTTCGCATCATAGGATTTTCCCGACCCAGCATTCTCACCTCGTTCGTGATTGAGGCATTGCTGCTTTCGCTGCTGGGAGCGATGGTCGGGATTGTCTTGATCTTGCCGTTCAACGGCATGAGCACGGGGATCGGCAACCAGCTCACCTTCAGCGAAACTGTTTTCAGCCTCCACCTGACCTGGGAAGTCGCGTTGACGGCGGTGGTCTTTGCCATGATCATGGGTTTGCTGGGAGGCTTCGCGCCCGCCTGGCATGCGGCGCGGCAGGATATTCTGACGTCGCTGCGAGCCTAAGGAATCAGCTGTAGAGACGGGGCTTGCCCCGTCTCCGCGGTCGCCTGAGACGCGGCAAGCCGCGACAGGAAATTGCGGCTGGGCATCGTACCTAGCCCGCACAATTGTTCGTGCCCTTGATTTTGCGCCAATATAGAAGCTGGGAGCATCCCTTTACCCATGCCCACGGATATCGGGCCTACCGATACCAAACACGACGATCTGCGGAGTCTGCGCATCGATCACTCGCTGCGCGACGGCGGCGGAGAACCGCCCGCGTGGTCGCGCCGCTTCATTCTGGGCGGGATCGCCGTGGTCGTCCTGCTGGGAATCATCGCACTGGCTTACCGTGTGCTCGCCTCGGATGCGCCGGAAGTGGAAGTCGCGCGAGCCGCGGCGGAAGGCAGTGACGTCGCGGGCAGCACCGTGCTTTCGGCGAGCGGGTACATTGTCGCTCATCACAAGATCAGCGTGAATTCAAAAGTCACGGGGCGCGTGGCCTGGATCGGCGTGGAAAAAGGCGACAAGGTGAAAGAAGGACAAGTGCTGGTGCGGTTGGAGGACGAGGAATTCCGCGCTCAGTACGAACAGGCGCGCGGTGCGGTCGACAGCGCCAAAGCGCGGCTGCTTGAAAATGAGCACGGGTCGCGCCCGGAGGAGATTGAGCAGGCGGATCACAATCTGTCCGAGGCAAGAGCAACCGCGATCAATGACAAGATCAATCTGGACCGCACGAGCGATCTGTTTGCGCAGGGAGTAGCCTCCAAACAGAGTCTGGACGACGCTAGCGCCAAGTACGAAGCGTCGCAGCAACGGATGAATTCGCTGGAGCGGGCTTTCAAGCTGATGCAGCTCGGGCCGCGCTCCGAAGAGATTCTCCGGGCCCGCGGCGACCTTCTGCAGGCCGAAGGCCAGATGGCATACGCCAAGTCGCAACTCGATGCGACGGTGATTCGCGCGCCCGTCAGCGGCACGATTCTCGAGCGCACGGCCGAGAAGGGCGAACTGGTCACCGCTCAATTCGCCAGCGGCGCCGAAGGCGGCCCGCGCGGGTCGGTGGTGGCGCTCGCGGACCTGAACGACATTCAGGTCGAGCTCGATATCGCGCAAGACGACTTTGCCAAGCTGTCTCCCAAGCAGGAAGGCGTGGTTACCCTGGATGCGTTCAAGGATCGCTCTTACAAAGGCGAGATCGCCGAAATGTCGCCGGAAGCGAATCGGCAAAAGGCGACGGTCCAGGTCAAGGTTCAGATTCTGAAACCCGATTCCTACCTGCGTCCGGAAATGAATGCGACAGTACAGTTCAAGGCGAAGCCAAGCGAGGACAAGAGTGCCGGCACGAAGCAGACTTATGTTTTTGTGCCTACCGCCGCGCTGCGTGACAAGGATGGGAAGAAATTCGTGCTGCTCGCCTTCAACGGCAAGGCTCTCCACCGCGATGTTCACGTGCAGGGCCAGCGTTCAGGAGGCTATCTGGTGGACTCTCTCGTCGGCGGAGAAAGTGTAATCACGACAGCGCCCGCGGATTTGCAGGACGGGCAAAAGATTCGTATCAAGGGGAATTCATGAGTACGACAACGACGCAAACGCCAACACAGCCGGCCCTGGGCAGCAAGGTCGTCCAGGCCCGCGATGTCAGCAAGATTTTCAAACGCGATGCCTTCGAGATAACCGCGCTCGACAATGTTTCCATCGACATCGCCGGCGGCGAGTTTCTGGCGCTGATGGGGCCTTCGGGATCGGGCAAGACGACCCTGCTCAACATGATTGCGGCTATCGACCGCCCCACTTCCGGTGATCTGCTGGTGATGGGGGAAAACATTTTTCGCCTGAACGATGGGCAGTCCGCGAGCTGGCGCAATACTCACGTCGGGTATGTTTTTCAGACTTTCAATCTGATCCCGGTGCTGACCGCATTTGAGAATGTCGAGTTGCCGCTGCTGCTGACCAGGATGACGCCGCAACAGCGCCGCGATCACGTGATGACCGCTCTCAAACTCGTCGGACTTGAGGATCGCGTCAATCACCTTCCCAAGCAACTCTCGGGCGGACAGGAACAGCGCGTGGCCATCGCTCGCGCCATCGTCAGCGATCCCACGCTGATTCTCGCCGACGAACCCACCGGCGACCTTGACAGTAACTCGGCGACGGAAATCCTGGAGATTCTGAAGCGGCTGAATGAAAGCTTCAACAAGACGATCGTGCTGGTGACGCACGATCCGCACGCGGCCCAGTACGCGCACGTGACGCGGCATCTGGAAAAAGGACGCCTGCTGCCGGCGTAGCATTACTTCGTAGAGACGGGGCTTGCCCCGTCTCCGACCGCTAAGAGACTCGCCTTTGCTTTTGGGTGGCGCAGCGCTTCAGCGCTGCGGTACCTGCCGCATTATTGAATGCGGCTTTAGCCGCTGAGGAGCGATATCAGGCCGTTCTCCGGGAAGGCATCCCTCCCTCCGAGGACTCGACGTCGCTGATCCACTCCCACACCCGCCGCCCGCGGTCGTTGCTCAAGCTGCGGGCTTCGCCATAATCCACCAGACGATTTAAAACGGTTGTGACCGAGGCCAGCGGGTCCTTGTGCCGCGCCAGGATTGTCGGAGCATATCGTTCCAGTTCCACGCAAACCTCGCGCGCTCCCAGCGGACGCCGGACCTCCATGAGTACTCTTCGGCAGGCCTTGGTGAAGCCGGGCTGACGGCCGTTGGGCTTGCGGTCGATCAGTTCTAGCAAGTCGTCGCCGAGCACCTGCTCGCCGAAAAGATTCGCTAGTCCGGCAATGGTCTGCTTCACCGTACCAATGCGCTTCATGACCTCGGCACGCTGCCGCATGAGTTGGAGGAGTTCTTCGTGCGCGGCCTTCACTACCTGCTGCGCCGAAACACTATTGGCTTGAGCATGAATTGCGTGCGCGTGCAAGCCGTCGCGGCCATTCTTCCTAACTTCCATAAACGCCCCCAAGGAGACGGACAATGACAAGGATCCCTCGACTCTCGTCTTCCAATACGGAAAGGAATCCTCCGAAGTTCCATCGGGAGTTGGACTCATTTGCTGAGGAAAGGTTATCGGAGAAAAGGGGTAGTGTGGCGCGGCCACTCCTGTCCGCGGCCCTTGGCGTTATTCTCGACCAATGTTCCCGAAAGGTGCCTGGGCCGCACGCGGACAAGGGTGTCCAAGCAACACGTACCTTTATCCCATCACGGTGGTGTGCTCTGGCCGGATCTTGTAGAGCACGCGGACCTCTCCCGGCTGGGCATAGGGATACTTGTCGGCACCCAAGTACTTCTTCGCCATCTTGTCGATGTGTTGGGCGGCGCCGTCCTCGGTAATCTCAACTACGGTGCCGCGGATCTCCAGATAGCGATAAGGATTGTCGGGATCGACGATGGCCAGCGCCACCCGCGGATCGCGGCGGACGTTGCGATCTTTTTGACGTCCGCGGGCCGAGTTGAAGATGACGTGTTGGCCGTCGAAGTCGCACCACACCGGAGTGACCTGCGGCCGCCCGTCGGGCATGACCGTGCCCAGGCTGGCGAATGCGCGCTTCTGGAATAGGTCGAGGTATTTTTCGGGAATCACGTTGGACATTGCTGACTCTCTCCTGGGTTGATCAATTGCCGACTAAATTCTCTGGCCAGATTATAGTAGTCTTTTCGGAGAGTTCGACTTTATGCGTAGGACGTTAACGCCGGCAGGAAAATCCGTGCGAATATTCGGCTTGTGGTTCGCCTTATTTCTGTTCGCGAGCCCTCTTCTGGCGCAGCAGTCCGCCGCGCAGCCTCCGCCTACCGTCGTCTTCATGACCGATTTCGGCGTCCTGGACGATTCCGTAGCTCTCTGCAAGGGCGTCATGTATGGCATCGCTCCCAACCTTCGCATTGTCGATCTCACGCATCAGGTCAACGCTTTTTCGATTCGAGACGGCGCTCGCTTCCTGTTCGGCGCCACGCCCTACTTCCCGGCCGGAACGGTATTCGTGGCGGTGGTCGATCCCGGCGTGGGCAGTTCGCGCAAGGCGGTGGTGGTGAAATCGAAGCGTGGGCAGTTTTTCGTGCTGCCCGACAACGGTTTGATGACGATGGTCGAGGACCGCGACGGCCTCGAGGGCATCCGCGAAGTCACCAACCCTGATTGGATGGTGGGCGCCAAAATTTCCTCCACTTTCCATGGCCGGGATATTTTCTCTCCCGTCGGCGCTCACATCGCGCGCGGCGACGACTGGACTCAGGCCGGACCCGCAGTCAAGGAACTGGTCCGGCTCGATCTGAAACCCGCCAGCGTGGATGAGAAAGGGTCAACCGGCGAGGTGATTGCGCTGGATGGTCCGTTCGGGAACCTGATTACGAACCTTAGCGCCGACGATTTTCTGAAGCTCGGGTATCAGCGCGGCGATAAGCTTAAGGTCACGATTGCGGGACGCGAAATCGAAATGCCGTTCGTCAAGACGTTCAGCGATGTGCCGCTCAAACAGCCGTTGCTGTTCATCGATTCGCGCGGACGAGCCAGCTTTGCGCTCAACCAGGCCAGCTTTGCGGCGGCGTACGGCATTGATCCGCCGCAACCCGTGTTCATACCGCGCAAGGGGCACTAAGTTCGAAAGAAGAGTTCGAAACACATCTTTAAACCAGACTTCACACAAGGAACCGGTCATGCACAGAGGCGGCGGTAGTCAACGAACACTGGCAATCTTGATCCTCACCATCGGCGCAGCAGCGCTGTTGCTGATCCCCACTTCCGCATGGGCGCAGAGCTTTCGCGGATCCATTCGAGGCACGGTGACCGACCCGAGCGGGAGCGTAATCGCCGGAGCGAAGGTCTCCGCAAAGAGCATCGGTACCGGCCTGCAACGCGAAGCCGCCACCGGCGCAGATGGCGGCTACGTGCTGGCCGAACTCCCCGCCGGCGAATACACGGTCACGGCGGAATCCGCCGGGCTGTCGCCATCGGCACAGAATGTTCAGGTCAATGTGGGATTGAACACAACCGCGAACTTTGATCTGACCAAGGTCGCGCAGCGGACCGAGCAGGTGACGGTGACCGAAGAAGCGCCGCTGGTGGAAGCGAGCCGCGACGTGCTGGGTGAAGTTGTAGACCACAAGCTGGTTACCGATTTGCCGCTAAACGGACGCGATTTTGGCAAGCTCGTGGCGCTCGTTCCAGGTGCGACGGTCGAGCCCTCGGGCGTCGCCGCCATTCAGAGCGGATTCGGACAGTTCTCGATCAACGGCAATCGCGACCGCTCCAACAATTACACCTTGGATGGCACCGACAACAACGACCCGTTCTTCAATAATTCGGCGCTGAACCAGACGGGCATTGGGGGCGCGCCGGCCTCTCTGCTCCCGATTGACGCCATCCAGGAATTCAACCTGCAGTCCCAGTTTCCAGCCGAATACGGACGGAATAGCGGCTCCGTAGTGAACATCATCACGAAGTCGGGAACCAACCATGTGCACGGTTCCGCGTTTGAGTTCCTTCGTAACGACGCCATGGACGCGCGCAACTATTTCAACCGAACTATCGACCCCGGCACCGGCCTGCCTGTGGAGAAAACAGCTTTCCGTAATAACCAGTTTGGCGGCTCGCTGGGTGGGCCAATCCTCAAGGACAAGACGTTCTTCTTCGGAGCTTACGAGGGACAGCGGGAACGGGTGGGCTCGGACTTCACATTTCTGGTGCCGACTGCTTACCAGATCCAGGAAGCGGCCATCATTGCCCAAGCCAATAACGGCAACACTCCGGTAAGCACAGCCCTGACCGAGCTGCTGGGCCTGTTCCCCTCCTCTCCAAGCGGATCTTTACCCGGTACAGTAAGAGATAAGAACGATGTGAATAGCCTGATTGCCAAGATTGATCACCAGTTCAGTTCCAACGAATCGCTGACCGCCCGCTATGCATTTGCACAGAGCGATCAGGTGTTCCCTTTGGGTGGATTGGGAGGAGGCGCCGCGTCTCGCCTGCCGCAGTTCGCGCAGGTTTCCCCGACGAGGGTACAAGTTGTGTCGGCAAGTTGGCTGTCGACCTTCAGTGCCACCAAGCTCAATGAGGTCCGGTTTGGCTATAGCCGGTACCGGACTTCTTTTAGCTCCGAGGATGCGAACTATGATCCCCTCACGCAGCTCGGCATTGATTTCGGAACCGGCAAGCCGAGTCTCCCGGAAATCGATTTCGGCGGCACTTTCGAAAATCTCGGGGCCACCGCCTTCAGCATCCCGCGTGGACGCACCAGCCAAAGCTATCAGATACTCGACGACTTCACCTGGATCCAAGGTCGCCACACGATCAAGTTTGGCGGCGAATACCGGCGTGTTGCAGTGGACAGTTTCAACGATAACCTCGAGCGAGGACAGATCGAATTCGGCTCCTCCACGTTTTCCGGCACTACTCCTCCGACTGCTTGCCCCTTTGTCGAAACGGATCCACGCTACCCTGAGTGTTCCGACATCGGGATTACAACTCTTGCGAATTTCTATCTCGGCAGCGCCTACAGCACTTCTGCGGTAGCGGGTAACACCCAGCGGACTACCTATAACAATGGCATGAGTTTCTTTGCCCAGGATGACTTCCGCGTTTCCCCGAAACTCACGCTGAATTACGGAGTTCGATGGGAGTACTTCGGCCCGATCAGCGAGGCTCACAATCTCCTCTCCAATTTCGGCAGCGACGGGCAACTGGCCATGGCAGGTACCGACGGCGTGGACGGCGCTTACGCTCGTGAGTGGAAGGACTTTGGCCCACGCCTGGGTTTCGCCTGGAATCCGCGTGCATCCACGGTTTTGCGGGGCGGTTATGGTCTCTTCTACGACTACGTTCCCCAAGACTTGCTGATTGCCAATTACACAAATTCTGCAGGTCTAACTCAGAACCCGATGGGCCCGTCAGCTATTCTGCCGCTTGGCTTTAATCAGAGTTCTTTTGCAGGCAATCCTCCTGGGCCCGTGTTTACCGCGCAATCTTGCCCCTGCGACATTTTTGTTACGCCCCGCCACTTCTCGACTCCCTATGCCCAGAACTGGAACCTCAACCTCGAGCAGGAGCTCTTGAAAGGCCTGGCGCTGCAGCTCGGTTACATAGGAAGCAAAGGAACCAAGTTGGTCCGCCTGCTTGACTTAAACCAGCCGGATTATCTGGGCAATCGTGCCAATACGAATTACAACAAGATCGACTCTCTTTCGCCCGTAAGCGCTTCGACTTATCACGCCATGCAGGCAACGATACGTGTTCGTGGCTGGCATGGGATCTCCGGTTTTACCGGCTACACCTGGTCGAAGTCGTTGGATGACGCGTCCGATGGAATCGACTTCAACTTCTCCACGGTAGCTTTTCCGCAAAACTCTTTCGATCTTCACGCCGAGCACGGGCCCTCCAATTTCGACACGCGGCAGCGCTTTACGGCTGCGTTCTCGTACGATTTCCCCAAGCTACTGGGTCCGAACTGGCTCTCTCAAGGTTGGCAGATCAACTCCATTGTCACTGCCCAGAGCGGCCGGCCCGTCCCGATCGTCAGCGGCAATGACACCAGCGGTGTTGATCCGAGTACGTTACCGCCGAACTCTTTTCCTCCGACTCCTTCCAACTACCACCAGCGCCCAAATCTTGTCCCCGGAATGAACCCCATTAACCCGAATTGGGAATCAGCCCCCGACAGCATCGGCTATTTGAATGGTGCAGCCTTTTCCCAGCCTGACTACGCAACATCTGCCAATCCGCAGGGCAGCTTCGGCACCCTGGGCCGGAACTCAATTTACGGGCCCAAGTTCTGGAATGTTGATTTCTCCCTGGCAAAGAGATTCCGCATCTCCGAACGTTTGGATTTGCAGTTCAAAGGCGAATTCTTCAACATCTTCAACCATCCCAATTTCGCATTGCCGAACTTCTTCGTGTACCCGGGATCAACTCAGCAGGGGTTAATCACCCAAACTCCCGACCAAGCTCAGACCAACCCCGGTCTCGGCGGCGGCGGGCCAAGAGTAATCCAGCTTGGCTTGAAGCTGCTTTTCTAGGGATTAGAAAAAGGACGCCCTGTAGAGACGCGGCTTGCCGCGTCTCTTTTTTCGTGAGGCAAGACCTAGCCCGGCTTCTGTAGCTCCTCCGCGATTCGCGGCAGCACGGCCCGCAGCAAGGCGATGAACTGTCCCATGACGCGGCGTCCCACTTCGAGCACTTCTTCGTGGTTGAGCGCCTGATCGAGAATTCCGGCGGCCATGTTCGTCACGCATGAGATTGCCAGAACGTTCATCCCCATGTGCCTCGCGGCGATTGCTTCCGGAACGGTGGACATGCCCACCAGATCGGCGCCGATGGCGCGCAGGTAGCGAATCTCCGCTGGGGTTTCGTAACTCGGGCCGGCCAGCGCCGCGTAGACACCCTCGCGCGGCGGAATCGAAAGCTTCTTCGCTTCCTCCAGCGCCAGTTCGCGATAACGCTTGGCGTAGGTGTAACTCATGTCGGGGAAGCGCGGGCCCAGGCGCTCGTCATTCGCGCCCGTCAGCGGATTCTGCGCTTGAAGATTGATGTGGTCGCGAAGGATGACCAGCGCGCCCTGTCCGTACTCGACGTTAATGCCGCCAGCGGCGTTGGTCAGAATCAGTGCGCGTATGCCGGTTCGCCCAAGCACGCGCGCCGGAAAGGCGACCTCGGCGGCGGAATAACCTTCATACAGATGTACCCGTCCTTGCATCACGGCCACGGGGACTTCGCCGGACTTGCCGACCACAAGTCTTCCGGCGTGCCCAACCGCGGTCGAACGCGGAAACGCCGGGATGCGGGCATAGGGAATGCGGACCGCATCGGTGAGGTCGTCGGCAAACGATCCCAAGCCGGAACCGAGGACGAGGCCTATCTGCGGGCGCAGCTTGGTCTTCGAAAGCACAAATGCCGCTGCTGATTCGACGCGAGTGTAGAGGTCTTGGGTCATAAATACACTGCCCAGCGAAAACTACTCTAGAACTGCTTTTCGAACTCGGCAAACGCTCGCTCCAGTTGCCACTGCACCCGCGCGCGTTCACTCGCCCCCATCAATTTCTGGCACTTTCCGGAGACGCGATCGCCGGAGGCCTTATCGTCCTCGCACCCCGTAGCGCGACGCAACTCGCGTCCCTCGCTCCACAGACTATCGCCGGGGATGAAGCTGTGTTCCAGGCTCGCGCGCGCCATGCGCTTCAGATCGGCATACGATAAGCCATAGGTCTCGACCGCCCGCCGATATTCGTGCGTCATATCGCTTCGGGAGACGCCCTCATCGTCGGTCGCGAGCGCCACCGGCACTCCGTATTTCATGTACACCGGCAGCGGATGGCGGTCGCCGCTCACGCCGAGGATCACATCATTCGACGTCAGGCAAATCTCGACCAGCACATTCTTCTTGGCCATCTCCTGCAGCAATCCTATCGGGTCGTCTTCGCTCATGACGGCCACGCCATGCCCAATCCGTTCCGCGCCGGCGCGTTCAATCGATTCGCGAATGTGAAACCGCATACCCTCCGGTGGAACCAGACCCATCGCCAATTCGTCGGCGTGCAACGAAACGTGCGTCGCCGGATAGAACTTATGCAATGCCTCGATAATCCGCATATGCAGATCAAAATCGTGCATGGGCACGTAGTAGTCTTCGGGCATCACCAGGTTGAAGCCGACGAAGCGCGAGTCCGCCTTCGATAGTTCGAAGCCGAGCAAAATCTGCGCGAAGACCTGCTCCCGCGGCAAGCCACGCAGCACCTGGTACAAATAGTGGATCGTGACCTCGCATCCTGAAGCAGCCTGCGCTGTCCCGCAGTGCAGCAATTCTTTCTTGCGGGCTTCGTCGGCATCGAGTTGACTACGGACCGATGCCACGACGTCCGACATTCCGCCGGCCAGTAGTTTGTCGCGGAGCTTGCCGAAATCATTGCCCGATCCAACGTCCCATCCGATCTTGCTGCCCAGAATGGCGGCCTGTGCTCCGTCAGACGTGTTCATCAATTCCACGTACTGCAGATGATCGGCCGCGGCCCGCGCTGCCACCTCGGCGAAAGCGTCGCCGATGTGCTTCTCCAGAGCCGGGCCGAACTTCTCGAAGGTAGCGAAAAAGTGATCGTGGCCCGATTCCTCCTCGCGATGCCAGTTGCGCATCGACCAGGCATCCACCAGCTGGTCGTAGAGGATCTGGTCCTGATAGGCGCAACGTACCGACGGCTTGACCTTGTAGGGCTCGCACGAATCACAGGCTGCGCGAATCAGTTTCGAAGTGCTGCGGTCCACGCAGAGAGCGTTTTCCGAGGCCCAGTCGATCATGCTTTCCGCATAGATCGCGCCCGCCAGGTGGACATGCAAGTCGCCGCCCTTGGGCATCTGCCGCAAAAATGCCTGCAGCAACCCCGGCTGATGCCGCACCGATTCAAAATACTTCGCCGTTTTCTCCTCAGGGCTTTGCGCTCGGGAGATTTGCGCCATGCAAAGAACGGTCAGGAAACAACCGATTGCCGCGAAACGCAGGCTTCGCATCACAAAAAGGCCTCCAACCATGAGACCTGCATTGTAGAGGATTTTCCGTCGTCGAAGAAAACTCCCGTAGAGACGCGGCTTGCCGCGTCTCCCTCGGTGCCAAAACCGCCCTATAGGTTCTCTCTACTGTCCGAGAATCAACGGCAAGCCGTTCTTGCCGCCGCCGATCACCACAATTTTGGCATTCGGACTTTTGGCCAGATTTTCCGTGGCTTCGATGCCTTTCCATTCCAGCAACTGCGCGCTGATGCCCTGAGCGACGATCTGTTGGAAGTCGCGGACGCCCGCCGCTTCGATCCGCTTGCGCTCGGCTTCCTGCTTCTCTTTTTGCAGGCGGAAGCTCATGGCCAGCGCTTCCTGCTCGGCCTGCTGCTTGGCTTCGATGGAGGCTTTAAGGGTGGCGGGCAGCTGAATATCGCGCAGCAGCACACTTTCCACGATGAAGCCGCGCTGGCCCAAGAGATTGGTGAGTTGGTCGAATATTTGCTTGGCGACCATCTCCCGCTCGCCAGTGTAGAGGGCGTTCGCGGTGTGCGAGGCCGTGGCTTCACGAATGGCGGCTCGCAGGTTGGGCTCGACCAGGACGTCCGCGTAAGTGGGTCCAATTTTCTGAAAGACGTCGGCGGCCCGCTCGGGATTGAGGTGGAAGATCAGCGAGGTGTCGAGGCTCATGACCAGGCCTTCGCTCGAAGGCACGCTGGCCGTCTCCTTGATCTCCTGGGTGCGGATGGAGAGTTCGTGATTGGTCTTGAACGGGTTGATGAGGTGAATGCCTTCGGGCAGAGCCTCGCCCGTAACCCGGCCAAACAGCGTCAGGACGCCAACCGCGCCTGAGTCCACGCGGGTCACAGCGGAAAACAGGAAGGCCACAATCAGGAAGCCGAGAACCAGGAATCCCACAACGCGCGCCAGGGAGCCGCCCTGCATATCGATGATTCGGCCGCGGCCGGGGGGAGGATCGTAGATCGTCATGGCACACTCCTATTCACGCCCATTCACATTCGATTGTAGGAAAAGCCATTGCAGGAAGGAAGTATCTGCGCAGGGTCTATCCCCGCCGCACCAGCGTCCCGGCCAGCAGATCGTGCAGTCCCTGCTTGCGCTCCGTGAACCCCACCATGATGTAGCCGATGAACAGGATCATTGCGGAAAGCCACTTCGCAAAATGCCTTCCCGTGGCACGTCCGAATGAGATTCGTTTGCCGTAGAGATCGGTAACTTTCATCCCGCAGATCATCTTCCCCAGCGTCGCCTGGTACGACGAGCTTTCCATGAAGGCCTCGTACAACCAGGAACCGAAAAGCAACAGGATGAAGGTGATGCCGCCGCCCAAGATGGCAAGTCCAAGATGGGGGACGCCGCTCATCATTCCCGCCAGGCCGAGACCACCGAAAATCAAGTGAATCGGAGCCACCACCACCCGCAAGAGGATGGCGTCGATGATGGCGGCAAGCACCCGAATCCAGAATCCGCCGTAGCCCACTACCACTGCTGAAGCAACCGCCGGATAGGAAGGCGCCGGGGCCGAGTACGACACTGGGTTGGGCGACGCTACGCTGGGTGATGCTGACGCCGGCGCAGGGCTTGTGGCCGCTCCACAGCGACTACAAAACTGAGCGCTCGCGGCATTCTGCGCGCCGCACTTGTTGCAGAAGAAGGTTCCGTTCATGACCCGGCACTATATGAGGTGGGATGGCTTCTTGTCAAAAGGGAAACGCAGGATGGCAGCAGCAAACGGCGGAAACAAGCGCACTCAGCGGGCACGAACCACGTCGCGCAGAGTCAGTTCCAACCCGCCGAACTCCGGATGGTCGTTCATGCCGAGCGAGTAGGCAATGTCGAGGCGGTCTCCGGCCAGTAACTGCAAACGATCGCAGGATTCTTTCAGGCCCCAGCCCATCGCTTTGAAGGCGATGTTGTCGCGCCAGGATGTTGGTGTGGTGGCCGGGCTTTGCCCCGTCCGCACACTGTCGGGATGGCAAAGCGGAGTAAAATCTTGTCCCGCTGTGACTGTGCCGTTGGCAGCCGGCGCCACGCGCAGCCGGACATGCTTGTCCTTCACCGCCTGTGGAGGCGACATCAGCCGCACCGCTCGCGCGGCGAAGACGGGCTCCCGATTCCCCATCCCAAAAGGTTCCAGCAAAACGAGCGCCTGATGAAGTTCGGGCGTGACTTCTCCGAGCGGCAGTTCCCGATCGAACTCAAGCTGCGGTTCGAAATCGGCGGGAGTGAGCCGGGCGCGCGCGTAGCCGTCGAGATGCTGGCGCAGCTTCTCCACGTTGGCGCTGGGCAGTGCGAAGCCGACCGCGTGCGCGTGGCCGCCGTAGCGGGAAAACAGTTCGTGGCACGATTCGATCGCGTGCAACAGATGGAAGGTCGGGATCGATCGTCCCGAGCCGTAGGCTTCGCCACCCTCACGCGAGATGACCAGGGTTGGCCGCCCGTGGCGTTCCACCACCCGCGACGCCGTAATACCAATCACGCCGCGATGCCAACCTTCGCCATCGAGCACCACGCAATACGCTTCGCGCAACGCGGGCTCTTCTTCCAGACGGCGCTCGATGCTGTCCATGATGCGGCGCTCTTCTTCCTGGCGCTCGGCGTTCAACTGTTCGAGCCGGCCGGCAATCTGCCGGGCGCGCTCCACGTCTTTCTCGTTGAAGAGATCCACCACGTCGCGGGCCACATCCATGCGTCCGGCGGCGTTCAGGCGCGGCGCGATGCGGAACGCGACTTCGGTCGCGGTCAAGGCGCGCCCGTCGCCGAGCTTCGCAACTTCCAGCAGCGCCTTCAGACCGACGTTCACCGGACGACGCAGCCCCTGCAGCCCAAGCTTTGCGAACACACGGTTCTCGCCCAGCAAGGGGACGGCATCGGCGATGGTCGCGATGGCCACGATTTTCATGAACGACATCAGGAGGCGCGACTGATCTTTCGCATCCAGCCTCCGCTGCAACAATCCCTGAGCCAGCTTGAAGGCCACACCCGCGCCGCACAAATGCTTGCAGGGATAATCGCATCCGGCTTGGTTTGGATTAACGACGGCCAGCGCCTGCGGAACGCCCTCCGTCCCTGGCAGGTGATGGTCGGTAACGATCAGGTCCACCGCGGTGCGTCGCGCCGTTTCGGCGGCGGCGAACGCGCGGATGCCGGTATCCACGCTGATGATAAGTCGCACGCCATCGGCGGCGGCGCGCTCGATCACCTCATCGCGCATGCCATAGCCTTCGCGGATGCGGTGCGGCACGTGAAACTCAGCCGCTCCTCCGCAAAGCTCAATGGCCGTCTTAAGAACGACGATCGCGGTGGTGCCATCCACGTCGTAGTCGCCGTAGATGAGAACCTTTTCTTTGCGCTCCAACGCCGCTTCCAACCGATCGAGAGCGGATTTCATCCCGCTCATCCGCAGCGGGTCGTGAAGGTCACTCAGAGTAGGCGCAAGAAAACGGGCAGCGGCCTCGGGTTCGTCGATCCCACGTCCAACCAACAGGTCGGCGAGCAAGGGCAAAGCGGAAGCAGACACTCTTAGTTTGGAATCTTGCAGCGCCGCTGCAAGAACCTGAGCTTTAGGAGAGTTCAGCGGATTGGAGATCCATCGCATGAGGGCAGGTCTTAGGTGTCAGGTCGTAGGAAATCTTGTGCGCCGGTCGGTCGAAAAGTTTTCCTGAGACCTGAGACCTGACACCTGAGACCTGCCCTACCGCTCTTCGTCCTGGTCGGGCTCGTCGATCATGAACCCGCCGGCATCATCGGCGAGTTCGCGCAGGTGTTGGTAATGTTCGTACCATTCCGTCCCGGCCTCATAGACAAAGACACATCCCTGGTACGCCCATCCGAGCTGCACGAACCCGGTCTTGCCGATGTAGGCCTTCAGCCAGCGGGCTTCTTCCATATCTTCGTCGCTGCTGTAATCGCCTTCGGCGAGGCACTGGGACAAGCGGTCGAACTCTTCGCGATCGAGCGCCCAGGAATGCATGGTGAGGAAGGGCGCGCCTGTGGATTTGGCCAGCTCCACGAAATCTTTCCAGCCATCCGGATTCTGTGCCGTATCCCACAGCACGCTCGGAATCTCTTCGCACTCGACATAGCCAAAGAAACGGCGCATGCCCAGACCTTCAACGAAGGCCGTCATATCGTCTTTCATCAGCGTCAGGTCGTCTGGATGCGGAGACATGGAGTTCCATTATTGTAAGGCTTACGCCAGTCAGCCGCCACTGTCTGGCCGAGGACGGTCGTTGGTCGCTAGTCGCTAGTCGTTGGCCGTTGGCAAACCCTTTCTGCGAAATGTTGCTTTCGGCCTGTCGATGCGAGTTAAGGCGGCTGGCGAACGACTAACGACCACCGACCAACGACTGGCTCGCTTGTGTTAAACTTTTTGTTCACACAAAAACGCCATAGTCATGCTCTTTTCCAAAGAATATGTGGGCTATCTGGCCCGCGAAGTTTCCAAAAAACTGGTGGCGAGCGGTCTCATTGAGACCAAGGCAAAGCCTGCTCTTACCGAGAAGGTGCACGCCGCTCTGCTCGATGAACTGGCGCTCGAGGACCGCATTAACGATGAGGTGCGCGTCATCCTCGAGGCATACTCCGACGAAATGCAGAAGAGCGGCGCCAATTACCAGGAAATGTTCCGTAAGGTGAAGACCGAGCTGGTGAAAAAATACAAGGCTGTTCTTTAATGTTGGAACTGTGAGGACGCTCCTGCCGTGCGATTGAGCCGCGACAAAGTCAACAAACTCGCCCACACCATCACCGATGCCGTGGCCGACATGGATGAGGTCGAGTTCATCGAGGACCGCAATACAATTCGGCTCGAAGTCCGCAAAATTCTCGAAGAGCTCCTGATGCAGGAAGCCCGCATCGACCAAGCCGCCCGTCAGAAAATCGAAAGCCAGCGGCGAACCATCATCGAGGGCTCGGAGGAATGGTCAATCCTCTACCGCAAGTATTACAACGATGAAGTGAAGAAGTTGGGCGTGTAAGTGATCCACGTAGGGACAGCCGCCCTCGGCTGTCCGGCGAGGCGAAGCCTTGCCACGCTTTTGAGTGCTCGGATTGACGAAGGAAACCCAGGCGAGCTGCGCTCGCCTGGACAGCCGGGGCGGCTGTCCCTACGTTCACCTCTCGCTGCTTGGTACCGGATTCATCCTCAGCACATCGTCCTGATCCTCATTCCTAACCTTGATCCCAGCCGCATCGAGCTGGCGCGCTACTGGCTGCACCACCTGCAGAATCCGCGCCAGCGTTTGCCCGACAGCTTCCCGATCGCTGTTGTCCGCACCTCGCCGCTCCATCACGCTCTGAAGAAAAGTCTTTGGACGCGGATAAACCACGATCTTGACCTCGTCGCTTGCGGGAACTCCCGCCGCTTTTTTCGCCAGTTTCAGCGCCGTATCGTAGCTGCCGAGTTCATCCACCAAACCAAGATTCTTGGCGTCCTGGCCCGTCCAGATCCGGCCTTTCGCGATCTCCAGCACTTTTTCCTTCGGCAGTTTGCGGCCATCGGCAACCTTACTGGTGAAATCCACGTAGACACGGTCGAGCCACGACTGGAATCGTTCCCATTCGGCGGGCGTGTAATCGTGCGTTCCGGTGAACATGGTGGCGTTGCTGCCCTGATGCACTTCGTCCCACGAAAGTCCGATTTTGTCCCACAAGCCGCTGGTCAGCATCTTTCCGCCCAGTACGCCGATCGAGGCCGTAATCGTTCCCGGCTCGGCGACGATTTTGTCGGCCGCCATGGCGACAAAGTATCCGCCCGATCCGGCCAGATTTCCCATCGAAACAATCACTGGTTTGCCCGCCTGGCGCGCGCGCACTACCTCGCGCCAGATGGTGTCGGAGGCAACGTACGAACCGCCGGGACTATCAACACGAAATAGGATCGCCTTTACGTCCTTATCTTCCGCAGCCGCTCGAATCGCTCCCGCCACGCTGTCAGATCCCATATTCTGGCTGCCTCCGACGGGATCGTAATCGCTGGTACCCCGGGTGACGTCGCCGACTCCAAATACCAGCGCAACCGTCTTTCCTCGATCGTGCGGACGGCCGGCGCGGCTTAAGTACTTATCCAGGTAGAGCAACTCCGCTCCGTCGCCTGCCTGCCTCTTAACTTTGCCGTAGACCTCGTCGCGATACGCAACCGCGTCCACCAGTTTCGCCGTAACTGCCTCCTTGCCCAGATAAGGCCCGGCGTCGACCAGCGACTGAAATTTCTCCGGCGCAATCTGCCGCGCCTGGCAGATGCCGTCTTTCATCTGGTTGAACCATGAAGTCATGATCGCGGTCATGGCTTCTTTGTATGGTCCCGAGTACTTGGTGTC
>Ga0074044_10000676_pt1 | contig 31925 bp, 30 predicted proteins | sample BogForMeECP23OM1_FD_94443 | JGI IMG/M metagenome (GOLD analysis project Ga0074044, IMG submission 94443) | Bog forest soil microbial communities from Calvert Island, British Columbia, Canada - Bog Forest MetaG ECP23OM1 | ecosystem: Environmental > Terrestrial > Soil > Wetlands ...
GGCGCGGAAACCTTTCGCCGGATCCGGCAGAAGGCGCCGAACGTGCCGGTGGTGATTCTTTCGGGGCAGGATGATGAAGCGCTGGCGCTCAAAGCGGTGCACTCCGGCGTGCAGGACTATCTGGTCAAAGCCGACGTCACCAGCAAACAACTGGAGCGCGCCCTGCGCTACGCGGTGGAACGGCAGGGGCTGCTGCGCGCGCTGGAAATCAGCCGGCAGCAGCAACTGGAATTCAAGAACCAGTTTCTGTCTCACGTTTCGCATGAATTGCGCACACCGCTGACCTGCATTCACCAGTACGTCACGCTCCTGTTGGATGGGTTGGTGGGTCCCATGGCGCCAGAACAGACCGACTATCTGAGAACCGTTCTCAAGAGTGTGAATCAGTTGCATGCCATGATTCGCGACCTGCTGGAAGCGACGCGCGCCGATAGCGGCAAACTGCGCGTCGAGCCGCGCTGCATCGATATCGGCGAACTGATTCAGCAGGCAGTCGCGATGATGCGGCCGGCCGCCGCTGAAAAGCGGGTTGGGCTGGAAGTTGGGGTGGACCAGACGATCCCGCTTGTGTATGCCGATCCCGACCGCGCTCTTGAAGTCCTGATCAACCTGATCGATAACGGAATCAAGTACACGCCACCGGAGGGATCGGTGATCGTGAAGGCCTCGATGGTGGAGACGGACCCGGCCTCCGTCTATCTCTCGGTCAGCGACACTGGACGCGGCATTCCGCAAGAGTCGCTGCCCCTGGTTTTTGAACGTCTCTACCAGGACCCCAATGCGGTGGACGGTAACCGGGCCGGCCTTGGCCTGGGACTGTTCATTGCCAAAGAAATTGTCAGTCTCCACGGCGGGAGGATGTGGGTCGCAAGCCAGCAGGGAAGCGGCAGCACGTTCTCGTTCACCTTGCCGATTTATTCCCTGGCCAAGCTCCTGTTTCCGGTGATCGCTGAGCAGGGACGTTTGCGGGAGGCTCTGGTGCTGGTGCGCGTGGAACTGACTCCGCTGCCCAAATCACTGCGCGGAAGCTGGAGAGACACCTGCTCTCGTTGTCTGGAACTGCTGCGCCGGTGCGTTTACCTGGACAAGGATCTGGTTCTTCCACCCATGGCGGCCAGCGGTCCGGTCGAAACGTTTTTTGTGGTGGCCTCCGCCGACATGGAGAAGGTCAGCATCATGATGGACCGCATCCGCAGCCAGGTTGGCGCTCTGCCGCAGTTGCAGGCCAGCGGCACGCTGCGTGTGGCAGCGGAGCCGATTCCTGCCTTGCCTGCCGCCGACACGAGGACTCTGGAACAACAAATCTGGGGCGTTGCCGACTACGTCGCCGAAAGCATTCAGCGGGGTCTTTCGAGCGGGCATAGCTTCAGCGAAAAGGAGAACCAGGAACATGCTCACTGAAAGTTGCAAGAGGGGCATCCGATGAATCGAGCAAAAATTATGGTCGTGGATGACGATCCCGACCTGCGGCAAGCTCTGAGCTTGCGTCTGCGGGCGAATCATTTCGATACCGTGAATGTCTGCGACGGTTACTCCGCCATCGCCATGGCGCAGAAGGAACACCCCCAGTTGATCATCCTCGATCTTGGGCTGCCGGCGGGCGACGGATTCGCGGTGCTGAAGAACCTGCAGGAGTTTCCGGCGCTCTCGGGCATCCCGGTGATTGTGCTTACGGCGCGCGATCCCGAGGCCAATGAAAAACGGACCCTCGAATTGGGCGCCGTTGCCTTCTTCCAGAAACCGGCCGACAACGAGGAGTTGCTGGGCGCGATTCGCGCCTGCCTGTAGGCGGGATGGAAGGATGCAGGAGTCCTTCGACTCCACAAGGGATTCACTTCGTGGAGTCCTTGCTCCCCCACCCCATCGCGCCAAAAGCGGGCGCGCTGGGGACCCCGGCTCCGCTCAGGATGACAACGTGGACAGGGTTGGCTGACGGCCGAGAGCTGAAAGCTGAAAGCTTACTCCGGCGGCAGCGGCAGTCCCTGAATATTCCAGGAGATGTGATAGACGGCGCTGTTGGTGGCGAGAATGGCCGACTTGCCCGGAGCGAACGCCAGTCCGACCAACCCATGGCCGGAGACTTCAAGGTTGGCCTTGCCTTGGGGAGTGATCTTCACGATGCCGCGCTTTCCGGCGAGCGACGCGGCGACATAGATATTGCCCTCGGCATCCAGGGCCAGGCCCTGCGGACGCCCCAGCCCGCGGTAGAACACGGACACGGTTCCGTGGGGATCGACCTTGTAGACGCAGTCGAAGCTGGAAGTGCTGGGGCCGGTGACGAACATATCACCGTGGAGACCGAAAGCGATGTGATAGGCGGAAACGCTCGGCTCCAGTGTGGCGAATACAAAAATCTGCCGGTCGCGAGCGATCTTGAAAATGGTTCCGCTGCGGTCGCCGACATAGAGATTCTCCTCCCGATCGAAAGCAATGCCGGTGGCGGTCCCCATGCCTTCGGCGTAAGTTGACATGGTGCCGTTCGGAGCGACCTTGTAAACGGCCTCGTCATTGCGCGACGAAACGTACATCTCGCCTTCGCGGTCGAAGGCAATCGAGGTGGCGTTCATCAGATCGCTGAGAAACGGCTTCACATTGTAGTTCGTGTCAATCTTGAAGATCGACACGGGAGTCTTCTGCCCGCGCGATCCGGAGAAAGTCACATAGAGGTTGCCTTCGCGGTCGAGCGCGGGATTGGTGACGGGATGAAGGTTGTCGGCAACCGGGACGGCTACTTTGATGGCGTGGGCATTGCTGACGTTTCCGTTCGTTCCGACTGTGACTGGCCCCGAGGCGGCTCCCTCGGGCACGCGGGCCACCAGGAAGTCATCGGAACTGATTAGTACCGAGCCTTCGATATCGCCAAAGTGCACGCTGGGGCGGCGCAACTCGGGGGGACGCAGGCTTTTTCCAATGACGCGAACCTCGCCTCCGGGCAAAGCGAAACTGGGAGCGACCGCCTCAATGTGCGGCTTACCATTGACGTTCTTTTTTCCCAGCAGGCGGTCAGAGATGCTCATGGCTTTGTTCGAAGAGCCAGCGCTACCTGGTTAGAAGTCCAAAGTGCAATAGAAGATGCATGACAACGAGCGCATAGAGTCCGGCTCCCAGGTCGTCCACTACGATGCCGGTGCCCTCGGGCAGCCGCTCCAGTCGCCGAATCGGCAACGGCTTCCACATATCGAAGACACGAAAGAGTATAAAGCCCGCGAGAAAGGTTTTCCAAGCCAGCGGGACGGCAATGAGTGTAACCAACTGGCCCGCGACTTCATCGATAACCACGAATTGCGGGTCTTTCAACCCAGAGGCGCGTGCGACCCGCGTAGCGGCGGGAATTCCGATGAGGGTCACAAGTGCCGCGGCGAGGATGGTTGCCGTAGTGCGGCTTGCAATCGGGATCTGGGAACTTGCCAATGCCCACAGAATCACCGTGGCTAACGATCCCCAGGTGCCGGGACCGGGTTTGAGGCGTCCTGCGCCGAAGAAAGTGGCGACCAGGGTGGCCCAGAGCGGAGCCGGGGGGCGAGACGCCGCCGCGACAGCCGGCGGAACGCCGGCGCTACGCTGCAGATCAGGCTTGGAGGACTCCATAAACATTTAGGGGAGGGTAGCGCCGCCGTCCTCGGCGGCTGTCGTGCGGGCGTCCCGCCCGCACACCCAAACCCACTTCCAATCTTTCAGTCGTACCTTTGCAGGATTTTCGCGTACATACTCAACGGCTCGTTCCAACTCTTCCTCACTTCGAATGAGGTGGTCATAATACTCCCGTTGCCAGAATGCGCCGTGTGTCCCTAGGATCCGATTCGCGTGTTTCGCACTGAACGACTTCCAGGAATGAACTACTGACGCTAGTGTTTGTCCGGGAAAGAACCGAGCTACCACATGAACATGGTTGGGCATGACGCACCACGCAACGAGGCTGTAGCGTCTCTCATCGAAGTAACGCAAGGTGTTGGCCACTTCGTCTGCGATGGCGGAGTTCTGTAACTGACAAGCGCCCGCACCGCTGTCGAGGAAGCGTTCGATGACAGGAGTCGAGAGGCGCTGGATTTTCTTGTTCTCGCCGGGACTGAGCGTGCGCCCCTCTTGAGCCGCGGTCTTGACGATGACCCGCCGCTCGGATTCGATGCGATCCAGAACGGACTTGGGAAGCGAATCGGCCAGGCGGAAGGTGATGAAGTAAGTGGCGCTGTCTTTTTCCCAGTGGGGGAGCCTGCCGCGATCGTGGATTTTGACCTCGCCAAAGCGGGGGCGGGACGCCCCCGCGACAGCCGGCGGGACGCCGGCGCTACGGTCGTCGGGCGCTGGTTCGGGCGTGGGTTTCACTGCGAATCTTCCGTATCGGGGAGGTTGTCGGGGATCGCTTCTTCCGCGTCGTCAACTGGCGATGAAATCACGTACCCGCCGCTCGCCCACTTGCCAAGATCGATCAAGCGGCAGCGGTCGCTGCAAAAAGGGAAGTCCGGGTCTGACGCCTTCGCGGCCTTCTTGCAGATTGGGCAACGGAGTTTAATGGCGCGCTGGCGAGGCATATGAGGTTGGGGTGGGACTTTGTGGAAGAGCTGCCCTAAAGGGCCGCTCTTCCACGGTAATACCATCAAACGATTTCCGCCACCAAATCATAATCGTACGCCGCGGTGATGCGGCAGCGGTAAAACTCTCCCTCTTTCGGATCGCTTCCTTCGGGATAATCGTTCACGAAAACCTTGCCGTCAATCTCCGGCCCGTGCATTGCGGTGCGGCCTTCGAGAAGCAGATCGGACTCGGTCGAAGTGCCTTCCAGCAGCAGATCGAATTCGCGCCCGATCAGCGATTTCTTCTTTGCCCGGCTGATTTTCTTCTGGATCGACATCAGCGACTTGCGGCGGCTCTCGACCTCGCGCGCGGAAAGTTTCTTGTCATGCTCGAAGGCGCCCGCACCTTCCTGGTCGGAGTAGCCGAACGCGCCCATCCAATCGAAGGCCGCTTCTTTGACGAACGCGCAAAGCTCCTCGAATTCTCTTTCGGTTTCGCCGGGAAAGCCGACTATGAATGAAGTTCGCAAAGTAACGTCCGGAATTACGCGGCGCATTCTCTCGATGGAGCGCAGGAACAAGTCGGCTCCGCCTCCGCGCTTCATGCGTTTCAGAACCGTCGCCGAGGCATGTTGCAGGGGCACGTCAATGTACGAACAAATGTTGTCGTGGGCGGCGACCGTTTCGAGCAGGCGCCCGGTGATTTTGTTGGGATACGCGTAGAGGAAGCGAATCCACTGCAGGCCCGCAACGCCTGCCAGCTTTTCCAGCAGTGCGGGCAGGCCGTCTTTCAGTCCAAGGTCTTCGCCGTAGCAGGTGGTGTCCTGTCCGATGAGCGTGATCTCGCGCACGCCGGATTGCGCCAGGCGCTCGGCTTCGGCGATGACGGACTCGAAGCGCCGTGAGCGGAACTGTCCCCGCAGCTGAGGAATGATGCAAAAGCTGCAGGGATGATCGCAGCCTTCGGCAATTTTTATATACGCCGAAGATCGAGGTGTGGTCAGCACGCGCGGCGTGTGGTCGTCGTAAAGATAGTTGGGCAGGTCGGCGACGGCTCCGTCCCAGGAATCGCGCGCGAAGCGGCCCTGTTTGCGTCGATGATCGCCCTCGGGCCGCGAGGTCAGGATATTGAATGGGCTGGGATCCGGCGCGGGTTGTGCGAGGCGGGAGCGAGACGCTCCCGCGACAGCCGGCGAGACGCCGGCGCTACGATCGTAATTCACGACTCCGGCGGCGGCGAGAATTTGTTGCAATTCGCCGGTGCCGACGACCGCGTCCACTTCAGGAATGTTTTTGCGAATCTCATCGTGAAAACGCTCGACCAGGCAACCGGCAACCACTAGGCGCTTCGCCTTGCCGCCGGTTTTGTGGCGGGCCATTTCGAGGATCGTATCGATCGATTCCTGTTGCGCGCTGCCGATAAATGAGCAGGTATTCACCACGATGACGTCGGCATCCTCCGCGTTGGGAGTAAGTTCGGCGCCAGCCTGGGTCAGGATGCCCATCATGACCTCGCTATCGACGAGGTTCTTGGGGCAACCGAGGCTCACAAAGCCTACCTTGGCCGGGGCGGTCGTCTCCGAAGTCGCGGATTTGCTTTGCTTTACGGGCATTGAGAGATGATCGGCAGGAGACCGATCCAGACGATTCTACCATCCGGCACGGCTCCAATAATGACCGGCGGGCTCTGGTTTGCCGCGTCACAGGGGCAGGTGAGCTTCGTCACGGACGAAATGTGATGTGTGAAATCCCGGTTGAACCGGGCGAGAGTGGGTGATTTAGCCCAAACCGGGGGTCGGGGTCCGCACCATTAATGCTGCTAAGTCACTATATATCTATCGTTTACCATATGTTGCCTGTCTGGCGTGGAACTTGCATTTCAAGCTTGGGAACAGGGGGAGTGGATATGGCTGTAGATTTGGGCGCGCTCGCCCACAAAACCTGGCGTACCATTGCTTCGATTCAGACCGGCGTGGTTCTCCTAATCCTGGTGGTGATTCTTTCGGCGGTCGGAACCATTGTGCTGCAGCGGCCGGCCACCGATCCCGACGAGATGCAGACCGCCTATTCCCCGCACGTGCTGCGCATGCTGGACGCGGTCGGGTTGACCGACGTATTTCACGCCTGGTGGTTCCTCGGACTGATGCTGCTGGTCAGTCTCTGCATCATAGCGGCTTCCATCGACCGTTTCCCCAACTCGTGGCGCTTCTTCTCGCGTCCCTACAAATATCCCGATGAGAGCTTCCGCCGCGCTTCCCATCCGCAGAAGTTACTTGCCATTGCGGACGAAGAAGCTGGGCTAGTGGCGGCTGAGCGTGCTCTGCATTCTCTGGGATTCAAACCCGAGCGGGTGGTGCGCGCAGACCACTTCGGAATTTTTGCGGAGCGGCACCGGATTTCCGAAATGGCGGTGTACATCGTCCACGCCAGCCTTCTGCTCATTTTCTTCGGCACCATTGTGGACGGTCTTTGGGGCTGGCGCGGCTCGCTGAACCTGAATGAGGGGCAGACAACCAATGTCGTCGAATTGCGCGACGGCGCCACGCGCACGCTGCCGTTTGCCCTGCGCTGCGACCAGGCAGGCCAGGAAAATTATAAGGACGGCACACCGAAAAAGTGGTGGTCGAAGCTAGCCGTGGTTGAAAGCGGACGAGATGTACAGAAGAAAGAAATTGTCGTAAACGATCCGCTTCTCTACAACGGTGTACGCTTCTACCAGTCGAGTTACGGCCAGAATGGCAAAGTTGACAAGCTCATGCTGACCGCGACTCCGAGCAGTGGTGCTGGCGAGAAAAAGGAATTCGGACTGGCCGTGAACGAGACCGTTTCACTTGACGCGGATACCACCGTGCGTTTCGCGGAATTCTTTCCCGACTACGCAGTTCGCGACGGGCAGGTATATCGGAAATCGAACGAACTGGAAAATCCGGCTGTCCACCTGATTGTGACTTCCAAGGCTGCTGCGACGAAGATCGCTGGAAAAAAGGCTGCCGGGACAAAGACCGCCGCGAAAGACTTCGACGTCTGGTTCCCGCCGCTGGACGAAGTCGCCGACAACTCGAAGGCGCCCTGGCAATTCCAGGCCACCGACCTGAAGATGCAGCACTTCACCGGATTGCAAGTTTCGCATGAACCCGGGCAGTGGGGAGTCTGGTCGGGCGTAGTGTTGCTCGGCGTTGGACTGGCATTCGTTTTCTACGTGGTGCACATGCGGTTCTGGGTGGTACCGGTTTGCGACCGCAAGACAGGGAAGTGTTTGCTGTGGATCGGAGGAAGCGCGAACCGCAACCGCGACGCGTTTGAGCAGCGCTTCAACGATCTGGTGGCGCTGGTGGAAGAAGAACTGAAAACGATTCCCAAGGCCTCTCCGAGTGAGCAGGTCGCGACCGTCCGTTGAGAACTGAAGCTGGATCGTGAACTGGCCTATTGGAGGATGTAAATGGCACGAGTAAAGACAGAACAGCAACAACCGGCAACGGGCACGACCCTGATCGTGCTGGTCGGGCTGGCGATTGCGTTCCTGCTGTTCATGGCGTTCTTAAATGTGGTGAAGAGCGGCAATCTGTTGAACGAGACGAATCTGCTCTTCGCCACCCTGATTTTCTACTCCGGCGCCGGGGCGCTGTATCTGGGGTTTGGAGTCACCGGCACCGAGTCGTACGTGAAGTTCGCGTCGCTCGCCACCTGGCTGGGATTGCTGGCGAACACGGCAGCCATTGCCCACCGCTGGTATGAAGCTGGACACGCGCCGTTTTCCAGTGTTTATGAAATGCTGCTCAGCTTCGTCTGGACGCTGGCTGTGCTCACGCTAGTCGCCGAAAAGAAATACGGTGTGAAGGTTATTGGCACGATCACCATGCCCGTGGCGATCGTGGGCGTGGTGCTGATGCAGTTGCTGCGAACTGAGGTTCATCCGCTGGTTCCCGCCCTGCAGTCGACTTGGCTGCATGTGCACGTCACGCTCGCCATGCTTGCCTACGCCGCCTGCGCGCTGAGCTTTGCCCTGGCCATGATGTTCCTGCTCAAGGACAACCTGAAGACCGAGACCGTGCTCGCCGTAACCAGCGCCAGCACACTGGCGATTTACGCGAGCCTCGTTTTAACCCGCTTCGAAAAATGGGGCGGGCTGAGCCTGGTGGCGTGGGATCCGGAACAGAAAGCGGAAGTGTTCCTTTCCCGGGGCGTGCGCTTGTTTGTTACCATTCCCGACCTCGGATGGTTGATGACGCTGACTCTGTTGGTGGTCGCGTCACCGCTGGTTTTCTACGGACTGGCGCGCTGGAAGAAGAACGATAATTTTCTGACCCTCGCCAATCGCGCCGTATTCCTCAGCATTCTGCTCCAGGTGATGGCGCTGGTCATGTTCCTGGTGCGCGCCGGTGATGGCCGCTATCCGTCACTCGACGCAGAAGGATTATTCCCGACAAGCCTCGCCGCTTCCCCCTTTATACTGTCGGGATTGGTAGGCGGCGTCTTTATCTCGCTGCTTTATCTGCTGCTGCTGTGGCGGCGTCCGGATCTGGAGCGTTTGCTGCCGAGCACCGACAACCTCGACCGACTCACCTACAAAACCATCTGTCTTGCTTTCCCCTTGCTGACCCTGATGATCGCCTCCGGAGCGTACTGGGCGAACCAGACGTGGGGCTCGTATTGGAGTTGGGATCCGAAAGAAACCTGGGCCGCGATTACGTGGCTGGTGTACGCCCTCTATTTGCACATGCGCATCACTCGGGGATGGCGTGGCCGCCGCGCTGCTTACTTCGCCATCGCCGGCTTTGCGGTGGTGATGTTCACTTTCTTTGGGGTGACTTACCTACTGCCCGGATTGCATGCTTATGCCTGATCGTCCTCAGCCCGCGTCGAACCTGACTGTGCCGCGTGGCAGCGAGCCCGTGCTGTCCGCGGGCGCGCCGCCGGCGGAGGGCCCCCGATTGCGTTTTAATTGGCAGCTTAAGGCGATCTTGCCGGTCGCGTTCGTATTGCTGGCGGGATTGCTGCTGTTCACGCTGGCAACCGTATCTTTTCGCGACCCGGAACGCCATGCCGTGCTGATCGTCGCAGGAGCGGGAGCAGTCGTCATCTGTGCCGTGTCCATCGTCGCTCTTGCCTATCAGATCCAGCGGCCCATGGTCGAATTACAGGAAAAAATCGATCAGGTAAGCGACGGCGATCTGGACGTCGCGGTCAGCTTTTCCCGGCGCAACGACGAAATCGGGGACCTGGGCCGTAACTTCAATCACATGATGGAGCAGTTACGGGAGAGCCGGGAAGAGATTGAGACCTTGCATCGCACGCAAATTTCTCGCGCCGAGCACCTGGCGACACTGGGCGAGATGGCTACCGGCTTGGCCCACGAGATTCGCAACCCGCTGGCGGGCATCGCCGGAGTCATTGAAATCATCGGCCGCGATCTGCCTGTGACCAGTCCGGCGCGGGCGGTGGTGAAAGAGGTTCGCCTGGAAATCGCGCAGATCAACCGCATTCTGACCGATCTTCTGGAAACGGCACGGCCTCATCCGCCGCAGATTTGCCGGAGCAACCTCAACACAACCGTGGAACACACCGTCATGCTGGCTCGCCAGCAGGTGCTCTCGAAACCGATCAAGATCGAGTTGCAAGGGGCGCCCGATCTGCCGGAAGTGGAGCACGACAGCGACCAGATCCACCAGGTGCTTCTGAATCTGCTTCTGAACGCGGTGCAGGCCATGGAGAGTGCGGGCACGGTGCGCGTCGAGATCGGCTCACGAGATGGCTACGCCAGTGTGGTGGTCAGCGACAACGGGCGTGGTATCCCCCCGCAGCTGTTCCCCAACATTTTTCGGCCCTTCTTCACCACCAAGGGCAATGGCACCGGTCTTGGTCTTTCGCTAGCCCGCCGTATCGTGGAAGAACATCATGGCCGCATCGAAGTGAGCAGCGTGGTTGGAAAAGGCAGCAGGTTTGAGGTGTTGCTGCCGTTTCAGATGCCGGTCGCCGAGGTCGTGGCTTCCTAGAATCTCAGGACCTTTCCAAATCAGTTCTCAGCAAGGGCAATCGGCTTGCCGTGAGAACACTTCTCCTTGCCAAAGCCAGCAGCTGTCATTTCGTAGTAAATTAGGTATCAATGCCCGCGGGGAAAATTATGATAGTGGACGACGAGCGCCTGGTGCGCTGGTCGTTGCGCCAGAAGTGCGAGGAGTGGGGCTACCACGTAGTGGAAGCTGATGCCGGGGAACCTGCGCTCAAGCTGGCGCAGCGGGAATCCCCCGATCTGGTTCTGCTGGATGTGCGGATGCCCGACCTGAGCGGCATCGAAGTGCTGGATCAGCTCAAGAAAAACGGCGACGCCCGCGCCGTCATCATGATCACGGCCGATCCGCAACTTGACGATGTCAAAGCCGCGCTCAAGCTGGGAGCGTATGACTTTGTGGGCAAGCCGGTCGATTTCGACGAGCTTCACATCACCATCAAGAACGCGCTCGAGGCCAATAGTCTGCGCACCGAGGTCCAGGCGCTGCGCGGAGAGGTGCGCGGCGGGGCGGGTTATGCCAGCGTGGTGAGCGTCTCGGCGAAGATGACCGAACTCATGAACTTCGTCCGCAAGGTTGCGTCCAGCGAGGCCACCACCATTCTGATTCAAGGTGAAAGCGGTACCGGCAAGGACCTCATCGCCAAAGCCATCCACTACGAAAGTTCCCGCAAGGACAGACCCTTTGTGGCGATCAACTGCTCGGCCATCCCCGAGACGCTGATGGAGGCCGAGCTTTTCGGCCACGAAAAAGGCGCGTTTACCGATGCCAAGCAGATGAAGAAGGGGCTGTTCGAGGCGGCCGATGGCGGTACGCTGTTTCTCGACGAAATCGGAGAGCTTTCTCCCCTGCTGCAAGCGAAACTGCTGCGCGTGTTGGAAGACCAGGTCATCCGCCGCGTGGGAGGCGTCCGCGATATGCAGGTGGACGTGCGGGTGATTGCGGCCTCCAATCGCGATTTGGAAAAGGCAGTGCGTGATGGCCAGTTCCGTCAGGATCTCTATTACCGGCTGGCCATCATTGCCATCTTTATTCCACCGCTGCGGGAGCGAAAAGAAGACATTCTTCCTTTGGTGGAGTTTTTCATTGACCGCTACAACCGCAGATTCAAGAAATCAATTCAGGGCGTTACCGAAGATACCCGCCGCCTTCTGTTCAGTCACAACTGGCCCGGCAATGTTCGTGAGCTGAAGAACACCATCGAGCGGGGCATGATCCTGGAGGACGAGCCGTTATTGCGACCGGTGTATCTGCCGTTTTCCGTGGGTGAATCGGGCGGGCGCACCGTCTTTGAACGGAGTTCATCCGCCGATAGTGGACAGACGTTGCCCAACGGCCGTACTCTGCCGCGGCTTTATATCCCAGAAGGCGGAACGTCGCTGGAGGAAGTGGAGCATGCCATGGTCGAGTTGGCCATGCGCCAGGCCAACGGTAACCAGACCCACGCCGCCAAGCTGCTGGACATCAGCCGCGATGCCTTGCGGTACAAGCTCAAGAAATTCGGATTGATTCGCGGCGATGAAGAAGGCGGCCAGAGTGGCTCCGCTGACGAGCAGTGAGAACCGGCGCGAGTAGCTTGCCTCGACTTCGATTCCCTGCCGTATCCGCGATATACTTCCAAGAACTTTAGCTGTTTCCAGGTTGGGGACTTTTCTGCATGGCGGTTGGCGTTCGCACTCAGGACCTGCGCAAGGTCTATAGCTCTTCTCCGCCGTTAGGCGCTGCCGGCGGTTTTGTGGCGCGCGCCGATGCCAAAGGCGGGAAGCAGCCGAAGGCCCAAATTCCGGCCCTCGACGGGCTTTCGCTCGAGATTCTTCCCGGAGAGATTTTCGGCCTGCTTGGTCCCAACGGTGCGGGCAAATCCACTACCGTCGGAGTGCTGACCACTCGGGTGCGGCCAACGTCTGGCCAAGCCTGGATTGGCGAGCACGACGTGTGGAAGGAACAGGCGCGGGTCAAACACCTGATCGGCGTTGTGCCGCAGCGCCCCAATTTAGATTTTTCTTTGACGGCCCGCGAGATTCTGATTTTTCACGCTGCCTACTTCGGAATTGGGCACAAGCTCAGAAACGACCGCGCCGACTCCCTGCTCGAAAAGTTCAAGCTCACGGAGCGCGCCAACCAGATGGTACGCGGTTTTTCCGGAGGCATGATGCAACGGCTTTCCATTGCCCGCGCCATGATGCACGATCCGCAAGTTCTGTTTCTCGACGAACCGAGCGCCGGACTCGATCCTCAAACCCGGATTCTCTTGTGGGAGATCATTCGCGAATACCACCAGGCGGGAAAAACCGTGCTGCTGACCACCCATAACATGGAAGAGGCCGATGCGCTGTGCCAGCGCCTGGCCATCATTGACCACGGCCATGCGATTGCCCTGGGTACGCCGAGGGAGTTGAAGGCATCCATCCCCGGTGGATTCCTGGTGCGCCTTCGCTTCGGGAATCAGACCGCAGATCTCCTCCAGCGTTTACAGGCGCTCGCGGGAGTGCGAGAGGTGCGAGCTTTGGACGGTACGAGCGGCGGCACCGGCGCCGACGTCTATGCCGACCGGGGCGGGTCTCTCATTCCGGAGATCGCGAGTTTGGCTGCGAGCTCAGGCGCGGAGTTGTCGGACGTTCACATTTCTGAACCGAGTCTGGAAAACCTGTTCCTGCACCATACCGGAAGGAGCCTGCGCGATTGAACTGGAAAACCTTTGGCGCGATGCTGGCGCGCGACGCGCATGTGGCGAGGCGTAACGCGATTCAACTGCTGCTGCAGACTTTTCTGCAGCCGTTGCTTTTCGTTTTCATTTTCGGCAAAGTGATGGTCGGAAGCGGCTACATGCCGGCAGCGTACAAAAGCCTGCTGCTGCCGGGCATTATCGCGATCAGCATGGTCTTCACCGGAATCTGGGCGGTGGCCATGCCACTCATCGCCGAGTTTCAGTGGACCCGCGAAATCGAAGACCGGTTGCTCGCCCCCATCGGCGTGGGCTGGATCGCGATCGAGAAAGTCATCGCCGGGATGCTGCAAGCGCTGGTTGCCGGGCTGATCGTGATCCCGCTAGCGTGGCTCGTGCTTCGACCCGGAGTTGACATCAGTATTCACGCACCCTGGACTTTCGCTGTGATTATCGTGCTGGTCGCGACCTTCTCCGCCTGCGGCGGGCTGGCCCTGGGGTGCAGCATCAATCAGCAACATATTGGGCTGATGTTCGGCATGGTAATTACGCCGATGATTTTCTTTGGTTGCGCTTACTATCCGTGGAGCGCTCTGAAAACTTTTCCCATCCTGCAAAAAGTTGTGCTCATCAACCCGCTGGTGTACGCCAGCGAAGGACTGCGCGCCACTCTGGTTCCGCAGTTCCCGCATTTATCAATCGCCGCTGTGCTCGCTGCTCTGCTGTTTTTTGATGTGCTGCTGCTGATTGTCGGATTGCGGCAGTTCGAGAAGAAGGCAGTGAGTTAGCGGGGGTGGGACTTGCGCGGAATCTGACGAATGGCTACGCCGATTTTGTGCTGGCAGTCGCCGATTCGGCGGTTTGCAGGTGGAAGAGCCGCCGCAACGCAGTGGTCATCTGCTCCTGCTCCAGCTTTTCTGGGAATTCCTTGAGTTCACGGGCCAGGGAGCCCGCGACCTTGTGCGTCATCCGCGACATCACGGCGTCTAACATTTCATCCTGGGCCTTGGAGAAAGGTCCGTTCTCCTGTCGAAAGGCATCCAGTTCTTGCCGGCAAATTTCATCGAGCCGCTGGCGCAGAGCCGCGACCGTCGAAACGGCACGTTCCGCCATCAACTGGCAACGGAAACCTTGCGCCTCGGCGTGCAGAATCTTCTGAGCTTCCGCCGCGGCCGCCTCACGCTCGACTGCATTCTGATCGGTCACGTTTTCCAGGTCGTCGAGGTCATAGAGGAAAATGCCCTTCACGCCGCGCACCTCGGCGTCAATGTCGCGAGGCATCGCGATATCCACGATCACCAGGGGCTCGACTTTCTCCCTCTCTCTGCGCCCACGAATCATGATTTCAGCTTCCTGGCGGCTGAGAATCGTGTGTGGGCAGGAGGTTGAGCTGATGATGATGTCGGCCTCCGCCATGTGCTGCCAGCGATCCTCAAACGGAAACGCTACTCCGCCGAGCTTGGCCGCCAGCTCCGTCGCATGCTCGAGGGTGCGGTTGATGACGGTCACGCCAACGGGGCCAGCCCCCTGGTTGAGCAACTCGCGGGCAGAGAGCTCACACATCTGGCCCGCGCCCAGCAGAAGCACTTTCTTGTTTTTCAGCGTGCCGAGAATCTGGCGCGTGAGTTCCACCGCGGCATAGGGAATTGAAACCGCGGCGTTGCCAATGGCCGTCTCACTGCGCACGCGTTTGGATACGGTAACCGCCTTCTCCAACACGGCATCGAGGAAGCGGCCGGTTGCCCCTAGCTTCTGCGCCTGCTTCCAAGCTTCTTGCACCTGGGAAACGACCTGGGGTTCGCCGACGACCATCGAATCGAGGCTGGATGCGACGCGGAAGATATGCCTGAGCGCCGCTTCATCCAGCAAGCGGTAGAAGTGCTTGCACTCGCACAGCTTGAGACCATATTCGGAGCCCAGCAGCCGCATCACCGAGTTGGCGGCCAGGGTGACATCGGGGGCCCATAACCAGAACTCGGTGCGGTTACAGGTCGCCATTACAATGACTTCTTCGATGCCTTCCGCCCTTGATAACTGCACCAGGGCTTCATAGCGTCGGCTCTCAGCGATCCAGAAGCGCTCCCGCACTGCCACAGGGGCTGTCCGATAGTTCAGCCCAACAACCATGAGAGTGGGTTCCAAGTTATCAGCTCCTGTGGACCACTCGTAGGAAAAGCACCCAGGGTGCCAAAGGCGAATCCGGCCTGGAGCGAAGATCCGCTTTTGTTTCAGTCAGTTAGCTAGATTTCGGTAGGCAGGGAAGGGGATTGACAGGGCTAGATTGTGGCATATCACGCTGGTCGCGTGTGTTTTGGCCCCTATGAGGTGAGGGCCTTCCTGTGTGTCTCTGTGGCAAAAAAGCGCCTGGAGCGCACCGTTTAGGGTGCAACTTCCGCTGGCACCGTCTCTTTCTCCTTCAAACCCTTCGTATGCGGCTGGTAAACGCAGAACGGTTCCTCATCGAGATAATTGCCGGTGGCGGCAAAAGCGCGGGCGCGACAGCCCATGCAGATGTTGCGGAACTCGCAGCAGCCGCATTTTCCCTCCAGGTTGTTGGTATCGCGCAGCTCATTGAACACCACCGAGTCCTCCCAGATCTCGGCGAACGGCTGCTTTCTCAGATCTCCTGCCAAGGCGGGCAGGTATCCGCAGGGATAGACCTCGCCCTGATGAGAGATGAAACAGACGGCGGTTCCGGCCAGGCATCCCTTGGTCATGGCGTTCATGTCGGAAGGATGAGATCCGGGATGGCCCACTGGTCGCCCCACTCCTTGGGGCTTCAGCTCGATGCCGGTCGAGCCAGGCATCACCATCTCGGTGGGCCCGATAATTGACGAGCCCGGCGCCGTTTGATGCACGGGCGGCGCCGCGTGAGCAGCTTCTGCCGCTGCTGCGGAACGGCCCTCCGCCGCGCGCCGCTGGCGAACCACGCGGAAGTAATGGGGCGCACAAGTGGCCTTCATCTCGATGCCGCCTTCGAGCGAGCGATCATAGAACCAGTTCAGCATCTTCTCGTACTCTTCCGGAGGAACCATTTGTTCGGCCGCGATATCGACGCCGCAGCCCACCGGTACCAACAGGAATGTGTGCAGCGCATCTGCTCCCAGCGACTTCGCCAGTTCGAGCACGTTCGGAAGCTGATGGGCATTATGGCGGGCGATGGTGGTGTTGATCTGCACCGACATGCCCAAGTTTTTCAGATTTCGGAAACCGGCAATGGCGGCATCGAAGGCGCCAGGAATACCGCGGAAAGTATCGTGGGTCAGCGCATCGGCGCCGTCGAGGCTGATGGCGACACGCTGCACGCCGCTGTCGACGATCATGCGCGCGACGTGCTTCGTGACCAGCGTGCCATTCGTAGCCAGCGCCACACGAAGTCCCTTGTCCGTGCCATAGCGCGCCAATTGGAAAATATCCGAACGGAAGAGGGGCTCGCCACCGCTCAGCACCAGAATAGGAGTGGACACGGCGGCGATCTGATCGATGATGTCGTGCGCCCTTTCGGTGGAGAGGTCGGAGGGAGAACTCAGTTCCGTAGCCGTGGCCCGGCAATGGATGCAACGGAGATTGCAGCCTTTGGTCAGCTCCCAGAAAATCAAGCGTGGCTTGTTCTTGCTCATTGGAATTGGATTGGAATGCTGCGCGTTGCCGTTTCCTGAAACCATGTGCAATCCCTCCCTACTCGAACCCGGTTCCGTTCGCCCACCCTCAACGCAACCATAAGAGAGATCGCCTGGCCCAGCGGTGACTGACATCACCGGGAATTGTGATCTCGGTCACGAAAGGCAAACCTCTTTGAATCTTGGGCATGGGGGCGAGATCAAGGTCTTCCAAAAAGGCTGAACCAGCATAGTGCTGGTGCCGAATTGGTCTCCGTGGCGCTAATGGCTGAGAGCTGTTCCTAGTTGTTGTTGGCAAGGTCGCGCAGGGCTGCCGTGTTGCGAATCACCAGGGTCGAGCCTTTGGACTGCACGATCTGACGTTTCTTCATTTCCGCGAACAGCCGGGTAACCGTCTCGCGTGAAGTTCCGATCATCTGCGCTATTTCCTCGTGCGTGAGTCTGAGCTTTAAACGGGGCTCTCCTTTGCCGCCGTCGCCGTTCTTGGAACTCCATTCCAGAAGTAACTTAGCCAGTTTCTCGGCGGCCGAGTGGGACAGCCCCAGCGAACCCGCTTCCTTACAGGCATTATGATATTTTTCGCTTAACTGCTCGGCCACTTTGAAGCAGGCCTCCACGTCATCCTTGAGGAAGCGAAGAAAGTCATCGCGCTTGACGAAGTTGACCTGGCAGGGATCTATAGTCTCCGCTGTTACCTGGTAAGGTTTGCCGGAAATCGTGGCGCTCATTCCCAGCACTTCCCCGGGCTCGACCAGTTTCACAATGACGGTTCTGCCGCTGGGGGAATTGATGGAGAGCTTGACCCGGCCTTTGCAAAGCACAAAGATGCCGCGGGGCAACTGCCCTTCTACAAACAGAACAGCCTTCTGTGGATATGCGGTCGCGTACTTGATGCTTTCAAACGCTTGCAGCGCGGTGGGAGGCAGATCACAGAAACTGAAATTGGCGCGCAATTTGCATGTAATGCAGCTTTCTACAATCTCCATTCCGTAGGGCGAGATCATGAACCAGCCTCCTGTAGCAACCTCGATGCCGGCTCGCTTGCGTGGGCCGCGTCTTGCATAGTCCACGAGCCCGTTGAGTCGGCCTCGTCAAGCTCAGTGTCCGTCCGGGGGGGAACGCTTGGCTGTGCTGCGCGGCACATGCTGTTGTGATCTCCCTCACAACCCGCGTCCCGTCGGTTACGGGTGCGACTTTGGAGTCAACCACAGCAATGGCAAACGAGTAGCGCCGGGATCCTTCGACTTCGCTCAGGACAAGCATTGCCGGCTGTCCCGAGGGGGCTGGCGCTGGGAGCGGCGGGCGAGGACGCCCGCCGGACAGCCGCCGGGACGGCGGCGCTACTCTTAGTGGTGAACGGCAGGTAAAGAGGTGCTTCTGCGGAGACAAGAAAACGGGCACAAGCTAGCGCTTGTGCCCCGACCGGCCCTGCGACCGGCTCACAGATAACGAACCGGCGGACTACTTCGCTTGCAGAGATTCAATGTAGTGCGTAAGGTTTGACACGCGCTGCTGCACCTCACCCTCATGTCCACTGCTTAGAGTCCAAAACAAAGTTCCCCATACCGGCATGTCCTTGGATCCGTGCGCGGGCAGAGCCGATTCGCCGCGGATGGAGGACGTGACTTTTAGGGCGGGATACTTCCCGCCGTTGTTCTTGCTCAGCAAGGTAAGGTCGGTGGGAGGAACCTTCAACGCGCTGGCGGCGGGACCGCCGCCTTTCCCGTCCGTTCCATGGCAAACGGCACAGTAGGAGTTGTACATATCCTTGCCGGATGCCGGCGACATGGCTTTGACCGGGACATGCTGGATGACTTTCTCGGGTTGGGCTTGCGGTTTCTCCTGCGCGCCGACCGTGCAGGTGCATACGATCAGGGCGGTAAACAACGAAATCAATTTTCTTATGGACATCGATCTGTTCTCCTTTCGAACCGAAACTCACTTCTTGTGACTCGAACTCCGGACGCGCAGCAACTCAACCAGGCGGAGCGCGCCGACGTTCGCTTCGCCGCTGATTATCGCGTCGGGAGCTTCCATCCCTTATCCTGGCGCACCAGCGTCAGCGTGGATCTGGTCGGGTCCCCATGATAGAAGTCGGCTTGATACTTATTGATCAAGGTTTGCCGCTCCCACATTCCGAAGCCTTTCACCAAAGGACCCCCGGCGTCAAACGTATCTCCCAATGCATTGGGCAGCCATTTCCAGTTGTAGGCCACGGTTGCCTGGTCTCCATTCATTTCTACGCCGGCGACGCCCAGCAACTGGCGTTGCGCCACTGGAGCCTGACAGGAAGAGCTTCCATCCTTGGGCTCCGACTTCGTGAAGCCCGGAATACCGTTCAGCAGAGTTTCGCCTTCGGGCGTGAGCGAGACCATCACGTTGCCCTTTGCGGGCTTCGCCAATTTAACAATTCCCGCTTTTTGCAACAACTTGTAATTCGGCTCGTTCGCATCTTCGGCGGGCACGAGGCCCACGCTGAAGTGAATGGTGGGAGGGCCCAACTTCTGCAGCGCGGCGGCGACGATCGGCGTGGCTTGCTCCGCCTTCAGAGGCGTTTTCGACCGGACTTGGAATACCACGTAGGCGACCGTGCCCACGATCAGAACCAGCAGACAGACCATCAGTACGAGCGGCAAAAACGATGAGCGTCGTTCCATCTCAATTTCGGCTTCAAACATGACAGCCCCCTTTTTGAACAGCCGGAAATCAACCAACCCTATATTGTGGTCTACGGCCTCTCCCTTGGCTGTGATCAAAGGCATAAGCGGCTGTGTCGGGTATCACGGTAGGCAACACCTTCCAACCTCGTGAGTGGCGAGCAAACCGGCTGCTCAGGGTGTGCGCTAATTCACCAAGAGCTGTGACCTATGTCACACCAAGCTGCCATCATGCACCGCATAATCACACTAGGTTTCGGGGAGGTTCATACCACCTTGAACGTGGAGATGTCATGGCAAAAGGGCGTGTTTCCATCGTTGTTGAGCGCTGTAAAGCCTGCGGCTTCTGTGTGGAGTTTTGTCCTACGCACGTGCTCGCGCTTTCTTCCGCTTTCAATTCCAAAGGCTACCATCCACCGCATGTGGTGCATCCGGACAAGTGCAGTGGCTGTGACTTGTGCGGGATGTATTGCCCCGATTTCGCCATTTACGCTACCAAGGCCGCTGGTGGAGGTGACAAGAAATGAAGGCTGATCTGCAAAAGGCTGACCCTCGCGGCGTGCTCACCGGGGTGCATTTCATGGACGGCGATCACGCCTGCTGCGAAGGCGCGCTGGCCGCCGGCAGTCGCTTCGCCGCCGGATACCCCATCACTCCTTCCACTGAAGTCGTGGAGCGCTTCGCCCAGCGTGTGCCGACTGTGGGCGGAACCTTTATCCAGATGGAGGACGAACTGGCCGCTTCCATCACCCTGCAAGGCGCGGTGTGGGGCGGAGCCAAGGCCTTTACCGTAACCTCCGGCCCCGGCTTCTCGCTCATGATGGAACACATCGGCTATGCCGCCATGACCGAAACCCCGTGTGTGTTCGTGGATGTGCAGCGCGGAGGCCCGTCCACCGGCCTGCCCACACTGCCCGCGCAAGCCGACATGATGCAGGCGAAATGGGGCTCGCATGGCGACTACGAAATCATCGCCCTCTGTCCCAATTCTCCGCAGGAGTGTTTTGACCTCACCATCAAAGCCTTCAACCTGGCCGAAGAATACCGCGTGCCCGTAATGTTCATGATGGACGAAGTGGTCGGCCACATGACCGAGAAAGTAGTCATTCCTCCCGCCGACCAGATCGAAGTGGTGCCGCGAAAGCATACGCGCAAGTCGGTGGAAGATTATCTCCCCTACGGCACCAACGGGGACCAGGTTCCGGAAATGGCGCACGCCGGTGAAGGTTATAACTTCCACGTAACTGGATTGACCCACGACGAACGCGGCTATCCCAACATGACGTTGCCCACCCAGGACAAACTGGTTCGCCGCCTGCAAAGCAAGATTCGCGACGCCGCCGACCGCATTGCGATGTTCGAGGAAGAGCAGATCGAAGGCGCCGATGTCGTGGTCGTTTCCTACGGAATCACTTCGCGGGTCGCGCAACGCGCCATCGAAGCGGCTCGCAAGAAGGGTCTGCGCGTCGGCAAGTTGCGCCTGATCACTGCCTGGCCATTCCCCGAGAAGAAAATCAGGGAACTCGCAGCCAACGTGAAAGCATTCGTGGTCCCCGAACTCAATCTGGGACAGATGGTGCGTGAAGTAGAGCGAGCTGCCGCCGGTCAGGCCAAAACATTCGCCGTCTCGCACGCGGGTGGCGGAGTGCACAACCCCGAAGACATCCTCAAGGTAATCGTGGAGGCCAGCCGATGACGGACTGCTTGAACACCGATCTACTCAACAACGAAATCGATCCAGGCGCGAATCCAGTCGAGCAATTCTTGCGCAGCGATCGCATCCCTCACATCTGGTGTCCGGGATGCGGCATCGGCACCACCGTGAACTCTTTTGCGCGCGCCCTCATCGAATCGAAAATCGACTTGGGATCGCTGGCCCTGGTCTCGGGCATCGGCTGCACGGGACGCGTGGCGGGTTACGTCAAACTCGATTCTTTCCATACCACGCACGGCCGCGCCATTCCCTTCGCGACGGGCTTGAAGCTGGCAAACCCAAAGCTGAACGTGGTCGTATATTCCGGGGATGGCGATCTTTCGGCCATCGGCGGCAATCATTTGATTCACGCCGCGCGCCGGAACATCGATCTGAAGGTCATCTGCGTGAACAATCTGATCTATGCCATGACCGGCGGGCAGACTGCGCCCACCACGCCGGATCACTCGACGACTTCAACGAATCCTTACGGTGTGTTCGAGCCGTCGTTCAATCTGCCGCACCTGGTGGAAGCGGCAGGCGCGGTGTACGTAGCGCGCTGGACTACGTTTCACGTACGTCAGATCTCACGCTCCATCAGCGAAGCGTTCAAGAAAAAGGGCTTCTCCTTCATAGAAATCATCTCGCCCTGTCCCACGCTGTATCAGCGCCGCAACAAGATGGGCGACGGTCTCGATGCCATGAAGTATTACAAAGAGAAAAGCAAAGTCCGGAACGGCGCGCCGACCAGCGAAGTCGGCATGACCATGACCGGGGAAATCATCGTGGGCAAGTTCGTGGACCGCGAGCGCCCGGATTACCTGACCTTGATGAAATCGCAATACACCGAATCGCTGGGCGAAAGATTCGTCGAACAACCGGAGATGGTATGCAGCTAACTGAAATTCGTATCGCGGGCTTTGGCGGCCAGGGAGTGATCCTCTCGGCCATCGTGCTGGGCAAGGCTGCCTCGATCTATCAAGGCGCATTCGCCACCATGACGCAGAACTTCGGGCCGGAAGCCCGCGGCGGCGCCTGCAGCGCGCAGCTCGTGCTTTCCGATTCGCCTGTGCTGTATCCGTACGTCACCACGCCCGACATTCTCCTCGTCATGTCGCAAGAGGCCTATGTGCGTTTCGGCTCCGAGTTGAAAGACGGCGGCATCATGATCGTCGAGCAGGACATGGTGCGCGTTTCAGATCTCAGCAAGGGAATCAAGGTATACAGCATTCCCGCCACGCGCATCGCCGAAGAACTCGGCAAGCGCATGGTACTGAATTCGGTGATGGTGGGCTTCTTCACTGCGATTACCCACCTGCTGGAACCCGATGCCGTGCGCCAGGCCATAGCAGCGTCTGTCCCGCCCAACTTTAAGGAACTGAACCTGAAGGCCTTTGAAAGAGGGTGGGAGTACGGAAACACTGCCTTAACCACCACTACGGACTCCGCCGACGCCGACCTGGAGACGCAGTACGCGCGGGAGTAGGTAGCGTTTCAGGAATCAGCCTTCCCCCAGCATTGTCATCCTGAGCGAAGCGGAGGACCTGCTTCGCTGGAATGTCTCCACATTCTCCAATCTTGGTTGTTGCATTTCTCAACTTTGGCTGTTGCGGGATTCATCAGCGCCTCAATCGACCTGTAAGTCACTGATTGTAAGCCAGCATTCTCGCTGTTTGCCTCTAACTCCCTGCAAACACCAGCTTCGGCCTGTTGCGATTTCCATCAAGGGGCTGTTGACAATTTCATCGCACAATCCCATGCCATGAAATTCTCTTCCGTCTATCTCGTTAATTACACATGAGATCGTAGCCCGCAGCGCACTTACTGGCCATTCCTCCCGGCTTGGCATGGCGATTGCCTTTAGAAAAGTGTGAGTGGCTCGCTAGACGGCCCTCCGACGAGGTGACTTATGACAGTCCTACTGGTTCTCTTCTTCTTCGCAACCTTCTTACTGATTGACTATGTCCGCAACCGACACGCCATCGTGCAACCAGTGTTGCAGGTTGCGCCATCCAAGCATGACGCTGCTGTGCCGCGCTTGCAGCCCGCCCTGGTCGGCGGTTTCGCCGTCCCCGAGAATTTGCGTTATCACCCGGGTCACACCTGGGCATTGAGTGAGAGCCCCAACCTGGTGCGGGTCGGCATGGATGATTTTGCCTCCAAGCTGGCCGGCAAGGTGGACAGCATCAATCTGCCGCAACGTGGCCAGTGGATTCGTCAGGGCCAGAAGATGTGCACACTGTATCGCGACGACTGCGCCGTTGACATGGTTTCGCCGATCGAAGGCAGCGTGTCTGACATCAACCAGGCCGTTATCAAGGATCCGAAGCTGGCGCTCAGCGATCCTTACGGAGAAGGCTGGCTGGTAACCGTGCAGGCTCCCGATGCCAAGACAAGCTTCAAGAACCTGTTCGGTGGACCGCTCGCCCGCTGGTGGACGGAAGAGTCGGCCAGTCGCCTGCAACGCCGCATGCCAATGGCGATGGCCGGAGCGCTGGCTCAGGACGGTGGAGTAGCCATGAATGACCTCTCCGCCCACATTCCCGATCAGGAGTGGCTGCCGCTGGCGAAAGAGTTCTTCCTGTCATAAGTCGAGCGAGGCGAACCACCTCGCCGAGAACACCGGCCGCCTGGAATTCGGGCGGCCGATTTTTTGTGGGGAGGCGTGCAGAAAAGAAATCGGGGGTGCCCCATCCTTGCGCGTTCTTTGCGCAAGGGTGGGATTTCACAAAAGTGTCCCGCGTGGGGTTTCCTCTCTTCGCCTCTGCTTCGAACGGGGCGGCTTCAGCCGCAGGTAAACGACCCAAGTGGTGATTATTTACCTCATACAGCAACCCTGCTAACTTTGAAGGGTGAGCCGTGAGTGTTTGTTCTGCCCTAATCCGGCTAACACCTTGGAGCACGTCTGGCCGGATTGGATTTTGAAGAGCCTCAAGGCGGCTCAACCGATTCGCCACACAATTGGCAAAAAGCCACCATTTTATGTTAACAACCCGGAGGTTAAAGTCCGAGCTGTCTGTAAGAAGTGTAATGAAGGTTGGATGAGCGACTTGGAAACGTTAAACAGGCCACTCATTGGCGCACTAATGCATGACCTCTCAGCCCCGATAGACGCAACGCAGCAAGCTAACCTCGCAAAGTGGACAATCAAGGCCGCTATGCTTATTGATGTCATGAACCGCCAGCGGCCCCAGTTTTATGGCGCAAATGAGCGAATTTTGTTACGCACCGATTCTTCCATTCCGACTGGCACTACCATTTGGCTCGGGAGATATTGTCGTAGTTCTTTTCACGCGGGAGGGACAGACATTTGGCCCAATAAGGGCGAAATCTCTAAAGTGGCCCGTTGTTGCGTGACCACCGTCATAGTTGGGCATTTGGCGATTCAGAGCGTCACAATCCATGCTCTGCGGCCCGAATATGATAACGAACCGATTACCATCAAGCCCGGTCGCTGGAACCAGTTGCTTGGTCTTGCGTGGCCCTCTGCTGGAAGTATTAGCTGGCCCCCGTCTCTTACCTTTACCGACAGTGGCATTTCGTCTATTGCCAGCCTTATGGACAGATGGAGAACTGGTACCGAGATTTGATTGGCGGGCGACCCCCGTCCCGCGATTTTCGAGACGTGGTGTGTTTCCGTCATCATAGGGAGTTATAGAGCTGTTATCGCAGCGCTGAAGCGCTGCGCCACCCAAAATCAAGTTCGGGAAAATCCCATGCCGGACACTTTGGTGGAATCCCACCCTTGCGCAAAAAACGCGCAAGGATGGGGCACCGGCAGAGGGGAGTGTCGGACGTGTAGGGGTCCTTCGACTACGTGGCTGCTCCGCTTCGCGAAGCGGCCACTTCGCTCAGGATGACATTTTATTTTGAGAGGGCCAAAAGCAGGTCCTTCGCTCCGCTCAGGATGACAATATGTTGCTGCTCCGAGTTTCAGAAGCCTCGTGCTGGCGAGACCTGCGCTCCCGGCGTTGCCACGGCTTGGCAGTTGGTGCACAGAGTGCTTTCCTTGAGGTCGATCCACTCCACGGCGTGGGAAGGAGCCATGGCGCATTGATAGTCGCTGCAGTGCGTCAAATTCACGGTGTGGCCGAGTTCATGAACCGCTTCCTTGAGTACGCGCTGGCGAAACAGGTCCTGGTCGCGCGGGAGGCCGTAGAACTCCTGGCGCAGACGGTGGGCTGAAACCACGGCGCAGGGACCTCCCATCTGGGCCTCGCCAAAAACAAAGGTGAGAATCGGGATGTAGAGATCCACGGCCGCAACGCCCAGCAATCGCCAGGAGTCGTCGGTAACAAAGCTCTGCATGCGCTGCAGGATTTCTGAGGAGTGATACTGCTGCCGCTCGCCGTGGAAGGCGAACTCCGGATCCAACCTTACGGGAAGCACTTTACACGGGATGCGGAAAGTTTCTTCGATGGCGGGACGAAGATCTTTCAGCAGCCCGTCATCCAGATTCCCGATCGGCAACAGGTGTAGCAGCTTCATGGGAGCAGGTCTTAGGTCTCAGGTATTAGGTCTTAGGTTTTGAGTTGGGACTAAGACCTAAGACCTGAGACCCAAGACCTCGCTTTCAGCTGGAATGCGTCTCGGCGTGAGCACGCGTCCAGCCGTATTTCTTCAGTTTGTGATAGAGAGTGACGCGGTCGATGTCGAGGATCTCAGCGGCATGGCTTTGATTGCCTCCGCATTCTTCGACCACGCGCAGGATGTGGGCACGTTCCATGTCCTCGAGTTTCTTGCCTGCGCCGGTGGAGGCACTTTGCGGCTTGAAGATGAAGTCCTCTTCGTGCAGCTCCGGCTCCTGCCCAACGACCATGGCGCGCTCCACCGCATTTTCCAGTTCACGAACGTTGCCCAGCCAGGATTGCTGCTGCAAGAGGTTCATGGCCGCAGGCGAAACCCTGGTGATGCGTTTGTTCATGGCTTGAGAGAACTTTTGCACGAAGTGGTTCACGAGCGGCGGAATGTCTTCGCGGCGGTCGCGCAGCGGCGGCAGTTCAATGCGGAAGACGTTGAGCCGGTAAAAGAGGTCAGGACGAAACTTGCCTTCCTCGATCAGGGTTTCGAGATTCTTGTTGGTGGCGGCGATGCAGCGGAAGTCTACCTTGATGATCTGGTTGCCGCCCACGCGAGTGATCTCGCGCTCCTGCAGCACGCGCAGCAGGTCGGTCTGCGTCTTTAGAGTGATGTCGCCAATCTCATCCAGGAAAACGGTTCCGCCTTCGGCGATTTCGAACTTGCCTTTCTTGCGGTACTGCGCGCCGGTAAACGCGCCCTTCTCATGTCCGAAGAGTTCGCTCTCCAGCAGCGTCTCGGTCAGAGCGCCGCAGTGAATGACGACCAGCGGATGAAATCTTCTTGGGCTGGCGTGATGGATGGCACGCGCCACCAGTTCCTTGCCGGTGCCGCTCTCACCGGTGACGAGGACGGTCGCGTCGGTGGGACCGACGGTTTCAATGGCGTCGAAGATCTTGCGCATGGGACCGCTCTGGCCGACCAGGTCTCCGGGACGCGCTACTTCGGCTACGGTTTCGCGCAAGAGGACGTTTTCCTGGGCGGTTCGTTTGTGCGCCAGCGCGTTCTTTACGAGGTGTGCGATCTCGTCGGGATCGAGCGGCTTGGTCACGTAGTCATAGGCGCCATTCTTCAGCGCCATGACCGCGGTTTCGACCGAGGCATAGCCGGTCATGATGATGACGAGCAGTTCGGGGTCGAGTTCGTGCATGCGGCGCTGGAGCTCGATGCCATCGGTGCCATGCATCTTGATATCGACCAGGGCAACATCCCAACGCTGTTCCGCCAGCCGAGTGAGTGCGTCGTTGGCGCTCTCGGCCGTGCCAATTTCGTAGCCTTCTTCGTGGAACCATTTGCCGAGCGAGTCGCGCACGCTCAATTCGTCGTCCACGATCAGCATTTTTCCTTGTGTGCTCACTGCAATCACCTCACCTTCGTTGCGGCAGTGCCGGCTCCAACGCCCGCCAGCAAAGCGTCATCCCCCTGGGCCGGCAGGGTTACGGTGAAAGTCGTGCCCCGGCCCAGCGCCGATTCGACCTCGATACGTCCCTGGTGCCGCTCCACGATGCCGCGACTGATGGCCAAGCCGAGACCGACGCCGTGCCCGCTTTCCTTGGTGGTAAGAAAAGGCTCGAAGATCTGCGGCAAGACGTCGGGAGCAATACCGGCTCCGTCGTCGCGCACTTTAATTTTGACTTCATTCCCATCGTTACTCAGCCCAGTCTCGATCCACAGGTTGCCGCCGCGGGGCATGGCATCGATGGCATTCATGATCAACACCAGGAAAACCTGTTCAATCTGTGCCGGGTCGCAGGGCACGCGCGACAGGTTTTCGGCATAGTTCAGTTGCAAGTGGATTCCGACTAACTCGAGTTGATGCCGTACCAGTAAGAGAGACCGATCGATGACGGCATGCAGGTCGGTGGATTCTATGTTCATGGGCGCGGTTCGAGAAAGAGTCAGCAGGTTTTTGACCAAGTCGCCGCAACGCCGGCTTTCGGAGGCGATGAGTTCCAGACATTGGATCGCTTCTTCGCGTTTTTCATGTTCGGTCTGGCCGGACGCCACCCACTTCCGCAGCAACTTGGCGTAGGTAAGAATCCCAGAGAGCGGGTTGTTGACCTCATGCGCCACTACCGCCGCCATCTTGCCGATGGAGGCCATCTTTTCCACGTGCAGCACGTGGTCGTGGGCGCGTTTGAGCTCCCTCGTCTTCTGCTCGACGCGATCTTCCAGCGTCTTCGCCCAGGTAACGATTTCTTCATTGGCCGCGCGCAGCTGCAGGCTCATGCCGTTGAAGGACTGGGCCAGGTCGCCCACTTCGTCCCGGGATCGCACCTCGATCTGGTAACCGAGCTCGCCTCGGGAAAGATGTTCCGTGCCCTTCTTGAGTGCCTTGATGGGCTGGCCAACCTCACGCCACACGAATAACCAGCTCAGGACCGTGATAATCAGCATCGCCCCCATCGTGTAATACAACATGCGAGCACTGCTGACCTTAAGTTGGGCGTCGGCTTTCATGAGCGAAAGATTGGTGTCCAGAACACCCAGAACTTGCTGGTTGGCGGGATGCGCGTGGCAGTCGGCATTGGAGCAGCTGGGTTGATTCTCGATGGGAGTGATAATTCCGAGCACACGCTCTCCGCCGGCATTGCGATAAATGCGAAAGCGGTCAGGGCGATTCAGGAGGGCCAGCGGCTGTGATTTGGCGTGACAGCCGTAGCAAGCCTCGGCCGTCTTATCGAGGACGTGGCTGACTTCTTTGGGATCGGTGGAGTAGCTGACCCGTCCTTGCTGGTCAAGAATGCGCACCTTGACCATGCCGGGCTCGTCGGCCATAGTTTGGATGGCGTGGTAGAGTCCCTCGCGATCGTTGCGCAGCATGTAATACGTGGTGCTGCGGTTGATCACGTCGCTGACCCGCTCCGCGCTGGCCAGGGTGGCCGCTTCCAGGTGCTGGCGGTGCAAGCGGATATTCAAGTATCCGAGAAGCGCGAAAATCACGACCATGACGGCCAACAACGACCCGATCAGCTTGGCGCTGACACTGTTGGTCAGCCGCGTCCATCCCGAAGCGGCGCGAATTGGCTCAGTCTCCGGCATGGCTTAATACCGCTGTAGCAACCGCGGGACTGGCTTCGGTTGCGAGACGTTGCTTGGGGGAATGTTTTTCTTCGGGGAAGATAGGCAAGTACTTCACCGCCAACCCAAACAGGGCAAAGCCTGCGGCGACGATCATGAGGGTCACGCAAAACTCAGTCCATTTAGGCATGTAGTGATGCCCGACGTAAGTTTCAAAGCCGATGAGGCTGACATTGAGGCGGTTGGTGATGAATCCGAGCACGGTGCAGACCGAAGCCAAATACAAGCCGATGGGCGATAGCCTGACCTTCCTGAAACTGAGCATGGTGATGGGAATCACGAAGGCCAGCGCCAGTTCGAGCCACAGAAAATACGCTTCGTAACTGGGTTTGATGATCTGTCCGAGCAAGCCGCGATGGAAGTAGTCCTCGAAACGGAGCAGGGCATTCACCCAGAGAGCAACCAGCAGTGCGCCGCCCAGTTCGACCAGAACCGGGAGTTCCAGGTGACGGCCGAAGGCTTTGGCGCTCTGCGTGGACTCAAAGATGGTCATGGCCAACCCAACCGCAATCGCCGATCCGAAGAAGAAGAAGGGCAGCGCGGGCGTGTACCAGAAGGGGTGAAGCTTGCTGGGCATGATCAGATAGAGCGATCCGAGCGAACTCTGGTGCAGGGTGGAGAGCAGGATGCCCAGGATGATCAACACCGGGTAGACCTTCTTGATCCACTTGATGGGAGTGTGCATATGGAAACGCTCGAACACGTTGGGAAGGAATTCGAAGAAGAGCACGGTGGTGTAGGACATCACGCATAGGCCCACCTCGAACATGACCGAGTGCGGGTTCATGTAGATGAGCTGATGCCAGATGAACCAGGGGCGGCCCAGATCGAACAACAGGCCGACGATGAAAAGCACATAGCCCAGGAATGCCGTCAATACCGCGGGGCGGACAACGCTGTGCAGGCGCTCAACGTTGAACAGGTAGACGGCACCTACAATGCAGAAACCGCCCGCCGCCAGCATGACCCCGCACAGGAGGTCGAAGCCGATCCAGAACCCCCAGGGGAACTGGTCACTCATGTTGGAAACCGCGCCCAAGCCATAGAAGAAGCGAATGAAGGTGGAGTACAGGCCGAGGCCCATGATGACAATGAATACGATTCTCCAAAAGCTCAGTTTGAACTTCATCGCGCACTCCCGTTCTTTTCTTTCTCTTGTGCTTCCGCAGCGGCTACTTCTTCGCGGCGATGCGAAACCCAGTAAATGCCTCCCAAGACCAAGGTCCACACCGGGATGAAGTCCGGAATCCTCTCCATCACTCGGCCGGTATATTCGGGCATCGGAGTGTCGCCGATTTTGGCGGAGGCTGGGTAACCGTATTCTTCAACGTTCTTGCTGGAAATGATGAAGACCGAGGTTCCGCCAACTTCGTTCAGACCGTAGATACGAGGCAGGTAGGTGGATGGACTTTGGCGAATACGGTCCTACGCTTCCTTAATGAGGTCGTCGCGCTCGCCAAACTTGGTGGCGCCGGTGGGGCAGATCTCGGCACATGCTGTCTGCTTGCCGGCGGCGATGCGATCGGGGCACATAATGCATTTACGGATTCTCGGATTCAGTGATTGCCATTCGTACTTGGGCTGGGCAAAGGCGCAGGCCGTCATGCAATAGCGGCAGCCGATACACTTCCAGACGTCGTAGACGACCGGACCCGCTGCAGTCTTATGGAGGGCGCCGACGGGACAAACCGAAGCGCAGGCAGGATGCTCGCAGTGCATGCACAGGCGACGCATGAATTTGTCGTCCTTGGTGAGAACGACAGTGAATTTATGTTCGGACTGTACCGACTCGGCCGCCACTTTGTCGTTGTAGGGCAGCTGGTTTTGCTGGGCGCAGCCGGCTTCACACTGTTTGCAGCCGATGCAGATCGTCGCGTCATACAGGATGGCCTTACTCATGGAAATTGCTCCTCGCTGTTCTCAAGCGGGACTTCCGTTCCGGAGGAATGAAATAGGAGGTATAAGTTTGCGGTAGCGGTAAAGGAACGGACTTGGGAACGGTACAGAACATCTTTGGGGCGACTACAAAAAAGGGGCCGGGTCTGGAGTGGGCTGCACCCAGACCCGGGCGGGCTGTTCCCCGTCGGAGAGCGAGTGGGGGAGAAGCTTTCCGGCAAGCTACGGATCGTCCGATTGTCAGTTCCATCCGTCGAATTGAACCGGACATCTTCATACTTACTCTCTCGTCCTCTTCCGCTGCTGGAGACGATTGGTCATGCGACAGCAGCGGTGCAGATAAGAGGAACAGCCAAATAACCAACTGCCAAATCGCTACTTTTGCAGGCTACGAATGTAGGCGACGACAGCTTTCACGTCGTCAGCTGCCAGAGCCTTTACCGCCGGCGTGTGCTTCGCCGTCTGAGTTACGGCCTTGGTCAGGTCGGCATCGGATTTCTTCTTGGCTTCGTCCGAAATCAGGCTCGGAGCTTTCATGGCCGGCTTGCCAGCCGCATCGGCCCCGTGGCACATTGCGCACTTTGCTTTGTAGATAGTGGCTCCGTCATCGGCAGCCCATGACAGATTGGGGATGAGAATGAATAGGGCCACCGCGATTGTCATTACGAGCATCACCAGCTTCGTCGTCTTCATGATTTCGTATTTTCTCCTTGTAAAGTTTTGCAACCTAATGAAATTAGCGGCTCATCTCGCAGTGGTGCTTTTGTTGCGAAAGTAACCACCGATACACCCTCCAAGACACTGGATGTAGCAGAACTCAGCAGCTCCATGGCTGCCCATTGAGAGTTTCAACGGTGGGAGGGGCCACCCGCAGTGATGTAGGTCACCCTAGAGGGTGACTTTGGCCAAGGGGAGGGGAGCAGCAAAATAGGCTGGGAGTCTCTGAGTCACATGAACCGGTGACTGTGGTCACAGCTTCGCTCACACCCCGGCGAGACAATCGTGGTCAGCAGCGAGGTGTGGCTATGCCGATACTAATGATGGCTCTGCTGGCATTGATCGTCTTTGGCCTGATTGGGATTCTGCTGACCGCAGCGATGATCCTGGAGCATCGCAAGCACGCACATGCCGTCCAGGCTGACGCTGCACCCGCTGTGACCTCCGGCGCTGCCCCATCCCTTAAACCGAAACATCCATAACCCGCGTGGTAACCACA
>Ga0074044_10000677_pt1 | contig 31905 bp, 29 predicted proteins | sample BogForMeECP23OM1_FD_94443 | JGI IMG/M metagenome (GOLD analysis project Ga0074044, IMG submission 94443) | Bog forest soil microbial communities from Calvert Island, British Columbia, Canada - Bog Forest MetaG ECP23OM1 | ecosystem: Environmental > Terrestrial > Soil > Wetlands ...
ATCAAGTATGTCAGCGTTCAACTGTTCATTTCAAGTCGACCTGGATGCCTGATAGCCACAGCTACGTATGGATCGGCACTATCTCCGGAAGTACAGTTCCTCAGAAACTTCCGTGACCACGCTATACTGCAAACATTCGCAGGATCAAGCTTCATGATGATCTTCAATGATTGGTATTACTCATTCAGCCCGCAAGTCTCACAATACGAATACGCACATCCCGCACTGCAGGCACTGATGAGGGTGGTCCTGTATCCAATCATAGGAACACTTCATGTCGCAGCCGCAGTTTTCTCGCTACTGTCACTTCAACCGGAATTTGCAGCGCTAGCGTCCGGCATTGTCGCAGGATTAGGCTTAGGATTCATCTTCTTCGCAGTGCCAGCAACGATTTTGACGAGTAAGATTCACAAACGTGGAAAGATACAGTACGCCCGATGGTTGTTAGCAGCCTTCGTGGTTCTTTTAGCAGGCTTCTGCTTAGCTGAACTAATGCTGCTACCTGGCCTGTTGATGTTCGTGAGCTCATCACTGGTCCTCTTAGCGTTAACCACTGGCGCCCTACTGCCGACCATGCTCATGAGGCTTCAGAAGAAGTAATTAGCGAACAATCCAACCGCCGGCCTAGGACAATTCGGGTAACATCCTACGGGCATGATGGATTCTACACAGACTCGAAGCTCGCATATATCGAGAATCAGAATAATTCTCTATAACACTCAATTAAAATTAACGTTTAGAAGTGCCGGACATGTCCAAAGATTTCGATGGATTGGATGAATTACTCGATCGTGGCGCCTTCCACAAATCACATGGTCTGCGATCTGAATTGAAGCGAATCCTGGCTTCAGTTGCCCTATAGTTACGTATCTTCCAGGCTAGGTTCGCGACGCATACTTTCTGACGGGCAGATATCTGATGGTTCGCTAACTGATGATGAAAGCAAGTTTGGGCTCGTTCTAGCAAACGCGGTCAATCTAACTCGCTAATATTACGTAGAGGAGCGGAGCGGGCGCCGTTTTGCGCTCCGCTTCGCCAGCAGGACGCCGGCCAAGGCCAGCATCATGACCGCCGGAATCAACTGCGGTTGGAACTCCGGCACAGGTACCTGCGACTGGTATAGGTACATGCTGATTACGCTGCCGGATCCGTTGGAAACAACTACCGATTGACTAGTCTGCAAATATCCAGGTTCACTCGCAGTTACATTATAGGTACCGGGTGGCAAAAACAGCTCATATGCACACGTGTTTGATGTTCCAGTTGCACCTTGAAACGTCATTTGTCCATTTGAAGCCGTAACATTAGCCCATGGAACCGGCTCTAAGTAATTGAGATAGGTGAAGCCCAAAACGTTCACACAGAGGTAGCCTCCGCCTTCGTACTGCGTTGGCTGACTCAGTGCGAAGACTGACCCCGTACCTAATCCTGCACACAATAATGAAACAGCAACGACCGCTGTGAACAAAACAACGTACGAGCTAGTCTTCATACTTCTTCATTAAAGGGGCGTCCAAAACAGACAATAAACGTTATGCATGATTGATCCCCGCGCACGCATCTTTGCGTGCAAATAATGAGGATTGCACTGCAAGTCTTACGCGTACTCATTCACATGCCGTAACCCCATGTGACCTGAACTTTCAACCGTAAATGTTAGCGACATCTTGCGGCGTCACATTCTGCTCTGTGCTAATAATGATCGGCGGTTGTCCGTTGACTATAATTTCTCTCTCACAGACGCCGCTAGGTGTTTCAATTAACGGTCCGACCAGGACCGTTATTCCGTGTGGACCGGTGACTGAAACGAAGTCTGGTTGCATCACTTCTTGAGTCGCTGCCCCAATTCTGATCTCAAACAGAATTAGCAAGATGATTGTTCCTAACAATATGAGTTTAGGCGATAGTCTCATCCCTGTCCCCGTCTTCAAGTTTCAGAACCACCGGGATCAACAACCTAACCACGAAAACCGATACATGTTATTGACACGGTCGCTAACGAGAAGAGAGCCGATCATCAATACCAATGCAAAGATTCACGACAGTTAAGCAGAACAAAGCGGAATGGAAGGTGATCCACAAAGAACCGTTTGACCGATAGAATCTATCTCGATGATTCAAACGTGCATCCTACTTTGTGTAAATTTTGATTCATCAATCTTTGGTCTTTCCGCAAATTCAAATGGTCATTTCGCACGCAGATTATAAACAAGGAAACATCCCATTTACTTCATCAAGCGAAGAGATGAAGATCAAATGAAATCAACACTTCCGGTTGTGCTAGCGTTACTGTTCGCACTGTCAGCAATCATAATCGTCGGCGCATTATCTTTCGTTAGTGCAAGTCCTCTGGCATCCACGTCTCCCATAATCCCAGAATTTCCACTAGCCATTACTGCAGCAGCCGTGGTTGCACTCGTCATAGCCGGCGCTGTAGTCGCTTTCAAACACGGGCTGATCAAAATTCATGAGGTTAAGACTGACAACAACCCCATGATATCGACAGATAATAACCCTCTCACGGTGCATCCAGAATGGTTCTGCAGATACTGCGGGGCTGAAATTGCGTTCTCCGGTCAATATTGCGATAAATGCGGAATGCATTTGACCTAAGAACCAATTCTTCTAAGTAACCCGATTTCTTTGTACGCGTTTACCTTCTGTCAAGAATAGAGGAATTCGACTCGGACCCCTGAGAAGTGGCGTGGTCCAGTAATACGATTATTTCTGACGTTGAAGAAGCAGAGTTCTATGAATGATGGTATGGTTCATCATCCAAGAGCTGAATCCCTGCATAATCGTGAGAAGCTAATTGACGGGTTTCGGGCAGGGATAGTAGCCGAAGGAGGTCTAATGGCTCACGGTCGGGGGGAAACCTTCGATTATCTACTAGGAGAGAAAACGAGCTCGCATGCTATGCGAGCTATCGAAGTCTCAGCCGCAACTCTTCTACTCGCTGCCAGACCAGTAATCTCCGTCAACGGTAATGCGGCAGCTCTCCAAGCCGGAAATATGGTCAAACTTGCGAAAATTGTAAATGCGGGCATCGAAGTGAATCTCTACTATCGTTCGGCCTCTCGCGAGAACGCTATCAAACTTCTTCTAGAAAGTGCAGGCGCAGAACATGTTCTCGGCATGGAATCAGCTACCGCAAGGCTAGAAGGGATCAGCAGTGAAAGAAGGCGAATTGATCCTGGCGGAATCGCCGCTGCTGACGTAGTCCTCGTACCACTGGAGGACGGTGACAGAACCGAAGCTCTTGTGAAAGCAGGGAAACGGGTTATAGCAATTGATCTTAACCCGCTGTCTAGAACCGCGCGCACTGCAAGCATAACGATAGTGGATAATATCGTCAGAGCCGTTCCCGCATTAATGGAAGCGACGCGGGCACTAAAAATGACCTCTACAGACCAGCTTGAGGCCAAGTTATCTAGCTTCGACAACAACAAAAACTTGAACGAAGCAACAAAAGCAATTCACCAGCACCTCCTGCTCGTCGCTAATAGACTGGAAATCGCGAACATCGACGGTCCACCCAATCGACCATTAAATCAGCGAGCAGACTCACTGAACCAGTTGCATAAAAGAAAGAACGGTTCGAAAATCATTGTGCTTACGGCTTATGATTTCCAAACGGCAAGAATCATCGATGAAACAGGAATAGACATCATACTCGTTGGCGATAGCCTTGGAATGGTATTCCAAGGTGCAACCAACACAAAAGCCGTATCGATGGAACAGATGCTCTACCACGCCGAAATAGTCTCAAGAGCTTCACAAAAAACTCCCGTAATAGCGGACATGCCAGCTCACAGCTACGAGAACGAACAAGAGACGTTGACGAACGCGAAGATGCTTCTTGACGTCGGCGTCGACGGAGTGAAAATTGAAGGATACAAACCAGCGGCCATAAAAATTCTGGTCAGCAAAAAAATACCGGTTATCGGACATATCGGCCTCTTGCCACAAACTGCAGATCGATACTCTGTGAGGGGAAGAGACATGAACGAAGCCAACCAAATCTTCAACGACGCAATCGCGCTTGATGATTCCGGCGTGATTGCAATTATACTGGAAAGCATCACAGAAGAACTATCAAAACGAATCACAGAAAACATAAAAACTCCAACCATCGGGATCGGAGCAGGAAAATTCTGCGACGGCCAAATATTAGTAACATCGGACCTGCTCGGACTAACTCGAACTCCAACTCCCAGATACGTCAAGAAATACGTGAAACTAGACGAATCAATACAAAACGCAATTTCCCAATTCAAACTAGACGTAGCTCAAGGAACCTACCCGGACAGAGAACACAGCTACTATTGAGGTCCGCCTAAATGTGTGAATATATGTTAGCGCTCTCCGTACCTCTACTCTGGATCTCTTGGTCGATCTGCCTGAGCAATAGAATTCTCTTGAAGGTTGGTGGATGTGTTGCGAAAGCCTCGTTAAAGGTTCTCCAATGCGACTTCGCCTCTGCCTCCATGGCCAGTTCAAGCTCATGCTCATCGAGCACCCCATCGTGATCAAGATCATACTTGCTCTTCTGTTGCATAACTTCAGCGATCTCTTGTTTGGCCAATACTGGATCTGATATGTATAGCGCCCTAGCCCCGTGCGGGTCCTGCGGAGACAACGATAACCCGTACGTTATTCTGGTGAGTGCACTCTCTAAACTTCTCGGTGACGTCGTGAGATAGCCAGAGAAGACATCAGCAAAACTCTCCCGGAGCCTACTTAAACGCAGAACTAAAAGTTGCGACAGGAAATATACTATTAATCCAACGACTCCTGCCAAAACAATCAATCCTGCTCCGCTTTCTCGCTGTCCCCTTCGACCTCCTCCGCCGTAGACCTGAAAACCAAATGCCATCCGAACTACAAGAAATGCAATGAGCGGAATCGCTGACATGAACGTCATTACGATTGAATCCTTATGCCTGATATGACCTAACTCATGTGCAATTACGCCACGAATTTCGTCTTCACTTAGAGCAGACAATAAGCCCTGATTCACGGTCAGCGTCATGTTTGATGAGGAATTTCCGAAAACAAACGCGTTAGGAGTCTGATCCGGAGCAATAGCCAAACGCGGTTCTTTCACTCCAGCCTGCTGCGCAAGCTTACTAACAGTCCCTTCAAGCCAAGCATTCTCACCAGGCTGCAAGTATCTAAGGCGCGTTGTAGCCCTGACAATGTATGGGCTAATGGCAAATTGGATCAACATGAAGATAATCGCTAGTACAAATCCCCCGAAGAGTATGGAGAGCGGATCAAGTTCAACGCCCATTGCATAACTGATAAATAACGATACGACAGCAACGAAGGCAACAAAAATGACTAGAGCAATGATGACAGTGATGTACATCGTGCCTTTGAGTTGACCAAGATTACCCATGCCTAATAGCCCCGTTCCGAGCCAAAGATGAAGAGGAGTCATTAAAGATTAGCGATAATTACCTTAGAGTTGAATCGATTTGGTCACAGTTACGAAAGACATCAGTTGTTCTCATTGCGGAGCACCGCTACAAATTCAGCCAGGCGAAATCCTCATCACATGCAAATATTGCGGCTTCACCGTATCAATTGAAACTGGGAAACCTTTCGAATTCGAACACTCGCTAATCATGAATACCACCGAGGCTTCGAATGTTTTCAGTCTAGTTCAAGACTGGATGGCGAGCAGTTTCATAGCCTCCAGGGATTTGAAGAAGAAATCCACGCTCGCAGACCAGAACCTGGTTTATCTCCCATTTTGGGTCATAAGCGCCGAAGCCAAAACACATTACGTGGGAACGTTAGAAAGAATCAGCCCTCCAATTCAACACGACGGAGATATAACGAACACGTATGACTGGCTTGTGTTGGCTAGAAGGCAGAGCGATTTCCCAACTCGTGCATATCACTTATCCCTAACCGGAAAAATCCCCTTTGACCCGGCAAGGATAGAAGGAACAGCAAAGGTCCTCAACAGCGAAATCACAGGCGACGAAGCGACATCACAGGCACAAGAGGAAATTGAACACCTCCACGAATACCTCGCAAAAGAAAGAATCGACCGCATCGAAGACATCAAAACCACCTTCAACAACACCGGAAGCTACTACCTTCACGCACCAGTCTGGTTCGTTACCTACACATACAAAAATTCACGTTTCCAAGTTCTATTGGACGGATCATCGGCCAGCATAATAAAAGGCGATTTACCAAGCGATGACTTCAAACTGATTTAATCAACAAGTTCAAACTTTAAGAGTAAATGTAGCTCAAAACCAGCAGGAATCACGCTTGGCCGCTAAACCTCCGCTCGAACGAGTTCAAGAAAGCGAAAGACTACTCGAACGAATAATGCTCAGTATACCAGGTTTTAGCGGATACAAACTTAAAGAGCAAAGACGCGAAGCGGATAGAATCGTCAGAGATTACATCTACAACCTCCTCGCTCACTCTAGAGACGATCTTTCCAGATGTTTTCAAATCCTCAACGAAGCTAAATTAACTGAAATACTAGAACCAACAAACCAACTTATCGCTAGACTTGACAGAGTCGCCGAAAAAATTAATCGAGCAGCCTACGGGTATAGTGCCTTCTTCGATTCCGCACGCATCGATACACCGCAGCTTGACCAAATGCTTCAGTATGACACACAACTCACAGACGCCGCCCGCAAAATAGTCGACATGATCTCAAATTTCAAAACAAACCTGACAGAGAACAAACTGGAAGACGCACGAGACATCGAACTTCAGATAAGTAATTCAATTACCGAACTAGAAGACGCATTCGACAAACGAAAACTCATGATTGAGGGAGTCACTGTTTAGATGCCCCAAGTAATAGAATGGGTCTCATCCAGCCCTGACGATATAATATATCGTTATCCAGACGAGAATATCCAGTGGGGAGCCCAACTTATCGTTCACGAATACGAATCCGCCGTCTTCTTCCGAGACGGAAAAAGCTACGACACACTAGGACCAGGAAGACACACGCTCACCACACTAAACCTGCCCCTAATCACTAAAATACTCTCGAGACTCGCCGGATATCAACAGACACCATTCAAAGCAAACGTTATCTTCGTATCCAACAAACAATTCACAGGAAAATTTGGAAACCGAGCACAAACTACCGAACTAGCTCCTCTCATGACATTCGGTTCCTTCTGGTTCAGAATCGAAGACCCATCAATATTCGTAAACGAAGTCGTTGGCGGCCAAAACGCCTACACCACACCAGACGTTAACAATTATCTACGTGGATTCATAAACGAAAAAATGATTGACGTTCTCTCCAAATACGACCTTCAAACCGTATTCACAAAACTCGATGACACATCGAACGAAGTCAAAGCAAGCCTTCTCGACTATTTCAAACGAATCGGAGTTCAAATGATTGACCTAAAGTTCGAAGGCATAGACACAACTCCAGAATTCAGAGACAGATTATTCTGGCTGAAGACAGGCCGCGTCTCATCCGATGAAGTAATCCGGATGGAAACGGTTAAGCAAGCAGCAGCAGAACTTGGCAAATCCTCAGGCGGAGCCGCGTTCGGAACAGGAATGGTCCTCGTCCCACCTCTATTCCAACCAGCAGCCGGAGCAGGTACCGAAGCAGCAGTCGCATTAGTAGTCTGCCCCAACTGCCAAGCCCACATCCCCGCAACATCAAAATTCTGTCCTAACTGCGGCCAAAACATGACGATCGCGCAAACACCTCCGAACCCAGCACCGGGAAAAAAATGTCCAAAATGTAACAGCCTTAACGCCGCCAGCGCAACCTTCTGCCAAAACTGTGGAAACAAACTAACCTAGCTTTCTCCGATGGAATCAAAGAAAAACGGCTGTCCAAAACCTAGCCGCGCGACAGAACCATCTTCAATAACGCTCTCCGTACGTTCACTCACACGATTACTTCACAGCCAATTATCGGCGCGCTTCGTTCGCATCACACTGGATATAGTTAAATTAAACCCACGAACTACGCTCGGTAGTTAGCGACTTGAGTGATAAGCTTGCGCATAAGCAAACAAATCAGCTACGTTTTCATTGCTTTCGGAGCGGTACTCCTCGGTTCAGGTGGCTATCTGCTACTGAGACGCTCGAGACATAGACACTTGTACGCCAATTCCACCTTTTACCAGCAAAATTATTCCAACTATACGATGAACCAGAATTATGCAATTCTTCAGCATCATGGCTTCGGTATGTTTCGGATTATTTCCATCGCTCTGGTTGTCATCGGGATAGTTCTGATTGCGGTTGGATTGTTCGCATTAAGGAGGAGCAGCATTAAGGAAAAGCAGTAGAGAATACGGTATGTACGTGTGATGGCGTATTAACGCGTACTAGTTCATAAGAACCAACGGACAATGTTCTATTTACTTGGTCAACTACGATTTGTAGTTTATTTCGCTGAACGGCAAACGAGAGTGGAGGCTTGGGCAGAGTCAACGTTCGTTTAAGTCGCTGATACTATCGTTAATGATGATGAGCCCGAGAACCAGAAGGGCGGAGTGTAAGCATCATCAATATTACTTCTGAGTTGACTTTGATCTGATCCGTTCTGGTTGTTGAGGTAGTTCACTGAACTAAATACAGCGTTGTAGACCGTTTCTCCGCTGCATAAGTAATCGATCATGTTGGCCGTTAGATCATCCATCAATCCGTAATCGAGGTTAATCAAACCGTTACAGTATATAACGGATTGAGCGCCTGCGTTGACGAAGAGTGGTCCGATATCACCTGTATTGCTACCCTCAATAATCATCAGTTGCACATTGCTGAGCGTATTATTCGTAAAGTGTTCTTGGATGAAGTTTGTTGTAATTCCGAGTATACCTGCGTTAGCGTTTATCCAACCCTGACTGAAGTCTGCCGCAAACTTTAGTTCAGTGGCTGCGTTGACGCTTTCTCCGACGTAAAAGTATTCGACGTGGTTCCAAGTATAGATATCAGTACGCCAAAGGACGATATTGTAGTTGTTCATTTGGTTTACTAAGAAGTCAATTGTTACATTACCGTCTGTTAAGAATGTCGTAGAGTATCCGATTTGACCTAGCCGAAGCGCGATGTACCTCTCATAGTACCCGAGCGGGAATTCTTTGTTGAGCGATGATAGGATCAGGGCCTTACCTAGGTTCGGCGCCCTAAACGCCCTACCGCTCGCCATTACTGGAGCCGTTAGAGCAGCCATAGGTATGATGATTAGCACTAGTATCGATACGGCTAGCTGTATCTTCCTCAAGCCTCGCACCAACAGAAACCGAGGCTACCGAACACAAAGCCTTCCTTCACTTCTGCGCGACAAACCAGAGCCAATAGTTCACGGTTCTCCACACGGTCGCGTATCTGCATCTACATGAAGTGGTTGTCAGAGGGCAATTTGATCCCGTATTCCGTTCATAAGAGAAAGCCCTCTTTCCCCACAGAGATCTAGGTTGTTACGTAAATTTTGGTAACTTAGTGAGTCATGACCATGTAAATCTTCACTTACTAAAAATATAGAATACTCACAATTTTTGATCCTACTCATATTACGTCAGCCGTAACTACGGCACATAGTTACTAAATGAAACTTGGAATTCTTCGTCCACATCAACGCGACTTAAAGTTCGCGTTAGGTGATCTTGAAGCCATCGTGTTACGGGAGCTCTGGGAATCGAAGGATGCGCTATCCGTTAAGGAATTTCAACTAAAAATCACACATACTCGCCCTGTAGCGGTCACTACGGTAGCTACGATACTCGACAGATTGTACGGGAAGGGCATAGTTTTGAGGAAACTGGTTAGAGAAGGAGGAGCACATTATGTGTACTCTCCACGATTCACAGAGGATCAGTTTAAGCATGAAGTGGTGGATAACGTTATGAGCACACTCCTCCATAGCTTCAACGACATAACAGTCGCATATATCGCGAATAAAATGTCGGATGACGGAGAGAATGATCGTCAGCTATCCAAGTATCTTGATAGATTGAGCGGGAGGCGGCGGAAAAGATGATCCATCACCACATTTCAGTTTATTCGATGATTAGCTTGGGTATCTTCAACTAGACGGCGTTATCGGTAAGCGCTTTGGACAAGGTATTGTGGTGGGAGAGTGGGAATGTTGACTTTGCCTTTCTCTACATCATCGAGCGCGGATTCGAACAAATCAAGACCTTCGTTGAGTTCCTTCTCTTCAATGTTGAGCGACGGATACATTTTGAATACGTTGAATTTTAACCCGTTCCACTGTAAGATCAATCCCCTTCTGAAAGCTTGCCATGCGAGTTTCATGGTTTCTTTGGTTGCTGGTTCTTTGGTTTGATGATTTTTCACGAGTTCGACTCCTACGAATAATCCTCTGCCTCGAATGTCGCCTATGAGTTCGTGTTTCTCCGCGATCTCTTCCAACCGTTTTCTTGCTTGATCCCCCAATAGTTTTGATCGATCGGCGAGTTTGTCGCGTTCAATTATTTCGATAACTTTGCTTGCGACAGCTGCGGATATTGGATGACAATGATAGGTTGTGGTATGCGCGCCGGGTTCCCAATTCATTACGTCCCGGTTAGAGATGAATGCACTGATTGGGTATGTGCCGTTTCCCAATCCCTTACCTAATATTACGATGTCAGGTTTCACGCCGGGAAAATGTTCTATGGCAAACATTCTGCCCGTTCTGCCAAGACCCGTTAGAATCTCATCGTCGACATACATTATGCCGTACTGTTCGCAGATCTTTTTGAGATGTGGCGGGAACTCTTTTGGTGGTACTATCATGCCGCCTGGCCCTTGGAATGGTTCTACGAACATTGCCGCGACGTTCTCAGGAGGCGCAATGGTAGTGAGTAATGTGTCCAAGTGTTCTTTCCACTGTAAGCAACAATTTTCGGGGGATCCGTCTTTTTTGCCGAAAGGACATCGGTAACAGTATGGGTAGGGCATGTGGACAACTCCTGGAACCATAGGATGAAAACCGCGGTGTTGCGCGGAATAATGGCCTGATAATGATGCGGCTCCCATCGTGAAGCCCTGATGATTGCCCCAAAAGGAGATAAACTGAGGGCGTTTCGTATGCCAACGTGCAAGCTTGAAAGCCCCGTCACAAGCCTCCATCCCAGACAAGCCATAACAGACCCGTTTAGGATCATAGCCTGGAGAGATCGTAGCGAGTTTCTTCGACAACTTCACAATTAATTCGCTTGAATACGGAAAACCGGTTACAGCATATCCGTCAACCAATCGTTGAACTTCAGAAACTATTTCTGGATGAGAAAGCCCCACGGAGATGCATCCCGATCCTTGAGCGAAATCAACGTAGCTATTCCCATCAACATCAATGATGGTAGTTCCTCGAGCTTCCTTTACGAAGAGTGGGTACAGTCGATCGTGTGAGGGAGTAAAGTAGTCAGTCTCCGTCTCCATAATCTTCTGAGCTTTTGGGCCAGGAGGATCAACTAGGATTTTGGCAGGCAATTTAATTCGATCTGGAGGTAGATAACCTAGGTTTTAAAGTCTACATATTGAAAATCAGAATTTCGAAATAACTGTGCCCAAGTCCTTCAATACTTGAACTCGTTTCAACTGATTCGTGACACTTGTGTGTTTTGATATGCGGTCTAAGAGCTATCTCGCTTTCATCGGCAACATTCTGCATTCCGATGATGTTCTTCATCTTATCGTAGTCGATAAGAAGTGATGGTGTCTCCAGTTCAGATTTCATCAACTAAGGCGCGCACCACGTTTGTGATCTGAATCGTGGGAAACCAAACGGTGTACAGATTCAGCAGTATTCTGTTGAACGCTTATTCGACTTCTGTAATGTAGTATAGGTATGGTTGTTGTGGGAGCGGATTCGGGTCCGTTGCTGCATAGTTCATTCTGCAGATCAGAATTCCGTCGATCGGGGAGGTGATTGTCTCTGCAACCTCTCCGTTTAGTTCAACAATCTCTCCGATCACTTGTCCTCGGCAAACATTCTCTCCGATCTGAACGGTCGGCTGGAATAGTCCGCCTTTTTTAGCGGAGACAAGTATCGCGTTTTTGAGTTTCTTGGCGCTACGATTGATCTCTGGGTTGCCAGAGATGATGCGCAAATATTTCATAACGTTGATGATTCCAGTGTACTGTTTGTTTACGAGCTCTTCTTCGATCTTACCTTCTCGTCCGATTTCACTCATCGTTGCTGGTATGCCACGAATCGAGGCTTCGCGGTAGATCGTTCCTTGGACCGAGGTTGTGTAAGTTGTGCCTTTTGGTGCATCTCGTATACTGTGTGATATGTTCTGTTCCGACATTGGGTAGACGTATTCTACGGGGAAGGATCGTGCCATTGCTTCCGATGCTTCATCTATTTTGCTATTCCCGGTTATAGCAAAATAGGTGAACGGGACAAGGGCTTCGTTCGCGTCTCCTCCGTGCAGGTGAATTACATAATTGGCTTTGAGAACAACTTCGTCGAAAATTGTTTTCGCAATATTGTAAGTGATTGATCCGTCAGCGTCTCCAGGATATGTTGTATAAATATTAACCGCGTCGATGGGTGTGACAAAGAGGCTGCGGCTTTCAAAAGAGAGTATGTTGACTACAGGCACAATGATGAGAGTCCCAGAGATTTGTTCGGGTTGAATTTCTCGACAGAGCTTCACCGCGGCTGCAATTCCGCAGTACTCGACACCATGTTCCCCCGCCAGAACCGCTAGAGTCGGGCCGGGATTGTGTCCTCTGATTACCGTTATTGGTGAACAAACTTCTGAAAACGACCTGCGTGCAACCACTAATTTGCCGCACTTCTTCTGGCCTGCTTCGACGACCACGTCGCCTATCTTCAAAATACTCACTTGTTTTCCCCACGTCGAATATCCGTGTTGGCTTTAGATCATCGGTGCCGAGAGCCCCGTAGATATAGTCCAGAGCTTGCTTATTCTGGTGGGATCTGCTTAAATCTTAATGAGAGATCAAAACCTCTGCTCTTTTGGTAGCCGACAGAGGTTCCATATATCACCAACCCGACGATGAACACTCCAGCTAAGCCCAAGAGATAGTATGGATTGATCGGCGCACCCGTGAATATTGGACTTGCAGCAATGCATGCTACGAAGACACCAGTCACGAAGGTAATGGCACCGAGAATCGCGATTACGGGAACGCCACCGAGTTTGCGTTGTACATTCGCAGGTGCAGCTACGAAGAGATCCTTATGCTTGTACGGGAAGAGTACTCCTGCGATCCCTACGAATGAGATCGCGAGAAAGATCCCGGATGTTGAGTACGCGAGAAAAGTTAGAACATTTGCAGCGAAGACAGAAAGCAAAACATATACGAGACCTACGATTGCGACGACAGCTAGAGCGTAATTCGGAGAACCCCTCTTTTCACTTACAGTAGCTAGCTTTGCAGGTGTGACACCGTCAAAACTCCAAGCGAAAATTATTCTGACTGCGGTTAGAACGATTGTCTCAAGGGATCCGAGAACGGAGGCAATTATCGCCAACGGCACAAGAATAGCAACTATTGCACTTGGATTTGCAAATATTACGAGGAATGAGGTTACTGGAGGCGAAGACAGCGTGTAGGCGGAGTTACTTGCCGCGGACAACTGTGAGGTGGCGCTTATGAATGATCCACCCATAATCTGGTAGGGCGCCGCGAATAGCACGTAAACCAATACACCGAAGATAACCGTTGAACCAATTATGCCGATAAACTGAGATCGGCTACTTTGCTTCACCTCTCCACCCACGTAGGCGGAAATGTAGAAACCGATGAAGTTCAGGAAACTGTAGAAAGAACCGATGACGGTTCCGCTAAGCGTAAATCCTGTAACAAGTCCAGCGTTGTTGGCTGCGGTCAAAAGTCCATCATAATTCGCCCCTGAGAGTTGATTGAAGTTCGTCTGGAAAGTTGTTGGCGATGAACCTGCCAGAGTAATTAAGAAAACAGATAAGCCGATAATCATGACGATGAAAGTCGTCCATTGATATCTGAAGGTGTTCTTCAGACCAAACGCTGCGGCCATCACAATTGCCGCGAGCACAAGTAAGCTACCGACAAGGAGCCAATTTTGACTTGCCGCCATCGAAGCATAACTCAAGTAAGCGGGGTTACCCGTTGCGATTGCGAGGTTCGTGAACATCGTGCTGAAACCGAATGACATGAACCATCCGGATACTGGACCTATGAAGGATAGAAAGAAAACTACGACCGCAAAGCTTTCCATAAATCCGATAGCAGGGTGAACGAGTCTGCTTACCCAAACGTAATCACCCCCGGTACGCGGAAAAGCAACAGTCAGATAATAGTAAAGAAGCGCAATGATGAGGTTTGGAAAAAGTCCAATGATAACCGTGATCGGTAGATTTACGCCCGGGTATGCGCTTGCGGCGAAGAAAATATAGAGAAACGGCCAAGCAAGCCCCATGTTCAGTAGATTGAACATAATGCAATCCAAGGAAGAAAGTTGACGCGTAAGCCCGGTTGCATCTCTGATGAATGCTGTCTGTTTAGCCAAGCAATTCTCCTAAAACGGTTTAGTGACATTTTGTATTTATGACTTTGCAAGTTCTTTTATAGATCCACTCGACATCTCGAATGCCACACCACAATCATCACGAAGTTAAACGAGTAGAGTGAGGCAACGGAATGTGAGAGCGCTAATCATCATAGTATTCGTGTTGGCGGTATTGATTCCGCCGATGAGTTCTGTGACTCTGCCGCAGCCAACGTCGCATGATAATTCCTACATCTTGGTTGGTGGGCAGAATGGTACATGGTTCGAACCCGGTCAGAGCCCAAGGTTAGTTAAGATTTTTTTGCAGAATGATTCTGTCACCCAACTAACACCAGTCCCAGGACAAGGTACAGTGTGGGGTGGAGGTTGGAATGGTTCCCAATGGTTGATCTCAGGTTGGGGAACCGATTCCGGCACATCCGGCTCCAACCCATACCTGTACCTCTACAACGGGCAAGAACAAGTTGCAGGAGAATCTGTGGATCAATACAATCATGAAACGTCGTGGCATGGAGGCGACATTTTCGCAGCCAGCTACAATGGAAAAGAATGGTTGGTCTCCGGAATGGGTTCGGCCCCACTTCCTACACCCACAAGTGGAACATATGATTTCGGAAATCATATGTCTCTGGCTACATTTGACGGAAAGAACTTCACAGACCTGTCAATGATCGTTCCTGGGCATGGAGATGCAATACTCTACACTAATGCATGGAACGGAAGTCTCTGGATGATTGGAGGAGGCTACTATTCCTACGGAACGCTATTCACTTTCAACGGAAGAAACGTTACCGACCTAACCTCACGAATCGGTAAAGCGATTGGAACTTTCGGTTCGGTGCTGTCGGTCAGATGGAATGGCAGCTACTGGTTAATTGGCGGATATGGTTTCCTAGCAAAATACGACGGCCACAAATTCCAAGACTTGACACAACAACTATCCGATACGATAGGTAATGATGCTGACTCTCCTCTTATAGTAAACGCGATGGCCTGGAATGGTTCATCGTGGATGATTGGTGGAGGTTCAATCGTAGCCGCCGAACCCCTGGTCGAAAAACAACAGACGCGGCCCGATGCGTGGATAGCATACTACGGAACACAAGGCTTCAGGGATCTCACCACGTCACTGCCTACCTACATATCAAAACCAATCATAGGTTCCAGCATATTGACTATAAGCTATATCGACAACAGATGGATACTCGGAGGATTTTCCGACAGCGACGCAATCCTGCTCTCGATGTCTCCCAACTCATTCACCGATCTCTCATATCTTGTCGGACCGATAATGAGATATGTGATTTGGACCGGGGGAGCAAATTGACTACACGACTTACCACGTCACCGCCAGCGAGAGGATTCGTCCATGATTCGCCCCTCTTCGAAGTCAAGGAACGACTCTTCTAGAATATCCAAACCTCTCCTAGCCTGCTCTTCAGTCAATGTCAAAGAGGGCATTAGCCTGAAGACGTTGCCTCTAAGACCATCATAGGCGGTTACGAGTCCTTTCTCGAACGCCCGATAGTTTATCATTGCGACTTCTCGATTACCCGGAGTCTTACGCGTTTTTTCACTCACAACTTCGACTCCTAGAAGCAAACCCTTTCCTCGAACGTCACCGATCAGTTCATGACGTTGCTCCATATCCTTCAACCGAGATAACATAAATTCGCCGACAACTCGCGCGTTCACCATTAATTTTCGATTAAAAATTTCGTCTATCGTAGCTATACCCGCAGCGCAACCCAGGAAACATCCTCCCCCCGTAATTGCAAGCGATCCTCTCTCGAGATTGGCGATTTCACTTCGCGCAACGACACAACTCATTGGTACTCCTGACGCCATAGGTTTCGCAAGCAAGGTGATGTCGGGCTCTATGTCCCAATTTTCGCATGCAAACATTCTCCCGGTTCGTCCAAAACCAGTTTGAACTTCGTCAACAATAAGCGGAATTTTATGTTTGTGACAAATTTCCTGCAACCCAGGTAGGAAGTCGTCCGGCGGAACCAAAACTCCACCATCGCCCTGTATTGGTTCAACAAAAATACCGGCAACCTCATCGGGCGGAACAATCGTCCTGAAAAGGTAATCCTCGAGATAATTCAACGACGCCTGACCACACTCTGGATATTCGCAACCAAAGACGCACCGGTAACCATACGGATACGGAATATGCGTAACGCCCGGAACGAGAGGCGAGAAACGTCGGACGAGAGTGGAACTCAAACCACTCAATGATGTGCCTCCGTACGTTGCCAACCCATGATTGCATCCTATGAACGAAATAAACCGCTGCCTTCCAGTGTAGCTTCGAGCCATCTTCATAGCAGTATCAGCGGCATCAGCCCCAGACAGTCCGAAGAAAACTTTTTTCTCAAAGGACCCTGGTGTGATCTCGCATAATCTGCGTGCATACTCAACTACGATTTCATGGTAGAAATATCCAGGCACGGCCATGTAAACAAAATCATCCAACTGTTTTCTTATTGACGCTAAAACATTTTCATTTTGAATACCCACGTTGTGACTTGCTGCACCGGCAACGAAATCGAGATACCGGTTTCCATCAACATCATCAAGAAAAACACCTTCACCGCCCTTCAAAACGAGGGGAATGTACCGCCAATTACAAGGAGAAAGATACTTCTCATCACCTGCAATTATCTCTCTCGCCCTGGGGCCCGGAGGTTTGACGACTATTCGTGGACCTATATCATTCAATGAAAACGTCACAACTCTTAGCTAATTGATCCACGTATAAATTAACACGCATAACGGACAACTCCTGATAATCGGATCTGGTCATCGCAGTAGCGTGATCATCTTGCACTCGTCAGCTGAGTCACGAATTGATCCTCCGTTCTCAATCATCCCAGGATTCTTGTTAGATTAATGATGGAGAATCGAAACTCTTCCTCTTACAAATCAGTAGCTGAACTCAGTTCTTCGGGATTGAAAGTCAACGACACACCTCTTTGCATAGTCGTCGCGACTAGCGTATTGTATAGAAGCATTGCAATTGTCATAGGGCCGACTCCACCGGGGACAGGCGTAACGTAGGCCGCTACGTTCAAGATTGAAGTAAAATCCACATCACCTAACAACTTTCCATTCACTCTGCTTGTTCCGACATCGATAACGGTCGCATTGGGTTTAATCATATCAGCTCCCACTGTAAAATGCTCACGACGTCCTATACCAGTAATGAGAATATCTGCCTCCCGCGCTCTTTCTTTCAGATCAACAGTCTTTGAGTGACATATCGTAACCGTAGCATCTTCATTGAGTAGTAATTGTGCGAGTGGTCTTCCGACGAGTTTTGTTCTGTTAATTATGACTGCATGTTTGCCTCCGATTCTTATGCCATAGTACTTCATCAAAACAATGACGCCTTTTGGTGTGCATGGGACGAGGCGTGCCGATTTTTGCCACAACTGTCCGAGATTGAACGGATGAAGACCATCAACGTCCTTCTCGGGTGAGATTTTGTTTATTGCCGCGAAGTCGTCGAGGGAATTCGGGAGAGGTAGTTGGAGTAGGATTCCTGTTACCGTCGTATCGCGGTTCAGTTCGTCGATAATTTGCTCCAATTCATGTTGCGACGTGTTTGAATTCAACTCTAGGTTGCGTGACTGGATCCCAACATCGACGCATGCAGAGTGTTTACTTCTTAAGTAGGTCCTAGAGGCCGCGTTATCCCCGACAAGAATCGTCACAAGAAGAGGATTAATTCCAGAACCTCGAAGGACACTGGTCTCTTTCCTTACATGATCTCTAATCATCTGCCCTAACGAACGGCCCTCAATTATCTTAGCGACCAATGTAGCCACCCGCTCAACCATAGAATGCCAGGCCTTGACACAGACTCCTAATGTAAGAAATGTCGGACGCCTGTCAACAGCATAATCATATCAAATTCGTCGGCTGCTCGGATTACTTCCTCGTCACGCATCGATCCTCCCGGTTGTATGATTCCTGTCACTTTTGCTTTGCCAGCTAGGTCAACGGAATCTCTGAATGGGAAAAATGCGTCCGATGCCATCATCGATCCTTGAAGGGTCATCCCCGCTTCCTGAGCCTTCATGATCGCGATCTTACATGAATCCACTCTGCTCATTTGTCCGGCTCCCACTCCTAATAGTTGGTTGTTGGAACAGAATACGATTGCGTTGGATTTCACGTTCTTCACGATCTTCCAAGCAAAAAGCAAGGCGTCACGCTCAGATTTAGTTGGGGTACGGCGAGTGACAACCTTAAGCTGCGATTCGTCCATGGCATTCTGGTCGCGATCCTGATAGAGAATTCCGCCAAGCACTCTCTTGAAGTCCTTCTCCACATTTTTTTCCGCACTATTATTCCAAAATTCTGATATATCCAGGATCCGACGATTCTTCTTTGAGGATAGCAATTTCAGTGCATCAGGTTCGAAACCGGGGGCCAGAATTAATTCGACGAATTTGTCTTCAAGTATTGATGCGGTCGTAAGATCGATTGGTTTCGTGAACGCGTAGACTCCTCCGAAAGCTGAGACCGGATCAGTACAGAGGGCGAGTCGACAGGACTCGGCCAGGGTTGGGCCTTTCGCGACTCCACATGGATTGGTATGCTTTATGATAGCTGTAGCATTCTCCCCCTTGAATTGAGAGATCAAATTGTACGCTGCATCAGCATCAAGGATGTTTGTGAAGCTCAGTTCCTTCTCGCCTGCAACCTGTTTGGCGGTGGCAATGCACGTTTTGGCAGAGAGATCTCTGTATACCGCGGCCTTCTGGTGCGGATTCTCTCCATAACGCAAGTCTTGTATCTTTTCGAAGCTCATGAGCAGTCGTTTTGGTGCAGGCCAATCGCTGCGTAGGCCTTGCTCCTTCGCTCGTTCCTGAAAGAAAGAGTGGATTGCTACGTCATAGCTCGCTGTTCTCTCGAACGCCTTCAGCATGAGTTGGAAACGAGTGGGTTCAGATACTGTGCCCCCTGATTGCTCTAGCTCTTCAGTGAGCTTCTGGTAATCTAATGGATCGGTTACGATGATGACGTTACGATAGTTCTTTGCTGCTGATCGAATCATCGTCGGTCCGCCGATGTCTAGATTCTCTATCGCATTCTCGACATCAGTCGATTGTGAGGTGGCGTTTTCGAAGGGATACAAATTTACCACTACCATGTCGATGGGTTTGACTCCGAGATTTCGAATCGTCTCCTCATCCTCTGGACGCCCGCGTCTGTAAAGGAGCCCGGCATGAATTTTAGGGTGTAACGTTTTTACACGACCGTCAAGTATTTCCGGGAAACCGGTATATTCTGCAATCTCGATTACGGTCACGTTATTCTCTTTGAGTAGTTTCGAGGTCCCTCCGGTTGAGATTATTTCAATTCCCATTCTGGTCAGTGATTTTGCGAACTCGACAACTCCAGTCTTGTCAGATACGCTGACTAGCGCCCTTTCAATCTTCTTTGTCACATCTATCATCTGTTACCATTTTTCGATTTTCAGTTCTATTCTATTTGTCATGATACGTACGTCGCGTGATGTTGTAACGCGTCCCACCTGTTTGATTTGCGGGATGAGCCTCTGTACTTTCTGGATCTGATTTTGGGGGCAGATCACAAGGAACCCCGTTCCCATGTTGAAGGTTCGATACATTTCTTTCTCAGAGAGTTTTCCTTGTTTCTTGATGAGATTAAAGATACGCTGAGGTTGAAACAATTTGTCTAAGAAAAAGCCTACCTTAGCACGTTGACCTATTCTTTTAAGTTTCGAATATGCGCCACCTGTGATGTGAGCCAATCCGTGAATTTCAATCTTCGAATTAAGTATTTTTGAAATGTCCTTCACGTAGATGCGTGTTGGGCGAAGTAATTCGCTACGAATACTCATTTTAGTTTTGGAGGGAACGAGAAGTTTTCGTGCAAGAGTTAAGCCATTACTGTGAATCCCGCTACTTCTCAGGCCGAGAACCGCGTCTCCGTTCTGCATCTCTTCACCAGTAATAATTTTCTTCCTATGTACGATCCCCACAACGGTCGCAGTTAAGTCGAATCCATTTACTAGGCCAGGCATTATCGCGGTTTCACCAGATACCACTGCCACGCTAGCTTCGCGAGCACCTCGTGCTAAGCCGATCATGATCTCGTTAACTAGTCGTGGATTAGCCCGTTCAAGAGTAAGGCAGTTCGTTAAAGCGATTGGCTCTGCGCCAACGCAGATGATATCATTAACGTTCATGGCAACACAGTCTATGCCGATTGTGTCATATTTCCTGCAGGCTTCAGCCACTAGGATCTTTGTTCCGACTCCATCTGTATGTATGGCGAGGGCGTATTCGGCGGTCAGATCGATTAAGCCGGCATAGTGCTGTCCAATGTCGTGGACGTTGCCAATTTTACCCTCGCGATTCATGTATGTCTTTGATAGGATTACGTTGATGCTGCGATGGATCTTCGCGATTTTGTTTATGTCGACTCCTGCTTTCGCGTAGGTTAGGTTCGATTTGGTTCACTCTCACTTTGAGACGTCGAGAATTCTCTTCGCCAAATGTGCTGCATTCTCTGCAGCGTCTATTCCTACCGTGGCCACGGGTACACGTGGTGGCATTTGCACGATAGAAAGTAACGAATCCAATCCGCCGAGTGCCTTGTTAACTGGAACACCAATGACGGGTCTAGTAGTTCGAGATGCAATAAAGCCCGGAAGGGCTGCTGCTAAGCCAGCCATCGCAATGAAGACCTTTGCTTGACTGGTCGCTAAGTATTCCTCGAGTTTCTTAGGGTCTCTGTGCGCGGAGAGTATCTGTGTTTCATAGGTCACGTTGAGTTCTGCAAGCGTCTGTTCCACACGTTTTGCAATCTCCAAGTCACTTTTAGATCCGATTACGATTGATACATCAGGCATTTTGGTTCCTCTTATCATGTTGAGTAGACTGTACTCTTCACAGGCATGGTAAAGGTTACCTGCCGCTCATTCCATTCGTCTTCCCATCCTCCACTTCGATCCAATGTGACGCAGCTGTTTGTGATGTGAATCCTGCCATCGGCATGTAGTTGAAGAGCCTTCGCGTAAGTTCGATGTTCCTGAACCAAAATACGGTGACCAAGTGTATTAGGATCGTCTCCGCTTTCAATTGGGACTCTGCTTTGAAGTATGATTGGTCCACCATCGATGCTCTCGTCAACGTAATGCACTGTACAACCTGACTCCTTCTCTCCAGCTTGGAGAACGGCAGCATGGACACGGTCTCCGAACATGCCGCGTCCTCCGAACCTTACTAGGTCAAGTGAAGGGTGAATGTTCAAGATACGATAATTGTAATTGTGCACGATCGGTTTACCGAGCACCTGCATGAATCCGGCGAGTGCGACAAAATCTATTCGATTGTTCGTTAAGGCCTCCAGGACTTTTTCATCGAACTTGCAACGTGCACGTTCGCGGTTCTCTGCGTTGCCGAATTTTCTGTTCTGAATTCCCTCTATTACCGTAAATGGGATTTGATTTTGTCGTGCTATGGTGACGGCGTTTGCTGTAGGTTCGTTCGATATTAGCATGGTGAGTTTGATATTTTGGAGGACGCCAAGTTCTATGTGATTGATGATCGCTTGGAAATTTGATCCCCTGCCGGATGCGAGCACCGCCAAGTTCTTCATTCGAATCACATCTTAGCTGATTGTAGCATTGTGCGGATAGATTCGACGTGACTGAGTCGTTTGTGTATCGACTGTGCTGAGCCTATGTCGGTGCGGTGTCGTAGTCTCCCTTGTATATGTCTAGTTGCTGATTCGGAAATCTTCTCGGCCTCTTCGAGTGTGCTACTGATGCCTACAACAGCGATCGTGCGTGAGGAAGTCGTAACAATGTTTCCATTCAGGGTATTTACATTCGCGAAATACAATTGCGCGCCTTCTCTCTTCACAGCCTCTTCGTCGACGTTGACAATCTCATCCGTCGCCGGTTTCTCCGGATAACCTTCTGGTACTAGATATTTGCATACTGACGCTTCTCGTCGAAAGCATACATCCTTCTGCTTTAGATTTCCATCTCCAATTCGTTGACAGATAACAAGAAAGTCGCTCATGAGGAGAGGGAGAACGTTCATCGCTTCGGGGTCTCCTAACCTGCAGTTGAACTCAATGAGCTTAGGGGTGGGGGACTCATCATCCGTACTTTTAGTAAGCATGAATTGGCCATAGAGGATACCCTTGTACTGTTCGCCTGTGTCGCGTGACAACGCATTGATCGTCATAGACATTATTTGTGAACTCAATTCAAGATCACGTGCAGTAAGGAATGGAAGTAGATGATCATGATCGCTGTAGCTTCCCATTCCGCCAGTGTTTGGGCCTGAGTCGTTTTCATATGCGCGTTTGTGATCTTGAACAATAGGCATCACGTGAACATCATGTCCATCAACGAAGGCTTGCAGTGAGTATTCTTCACCCTCAAGTCGCTCTTCGATCAGAAGTTTTTGACTTCCACCGATCTTGTTCTGAAAGATCTCTGTGGCGTATGCTAATTCTGATTCTTTGGTTGGGAGGTCCTCTCCGCTGACTTTTACTCCTTTGCCGCCCGTCAACCCGACTGGTTTTAGGGCGACCGGCTCTCTAGTTGTTCTGAGGAATGCTAATGCAGGGTCTAAGTCAGTAAAGATTTGATATTTCGGATTGCCAGGGATCTTGTGTCGGCTCATTAGACTCCTGCAGAATGCTTTATCGCCTTCGAGTGGAGCTAGTCGCTGTGTTGGGCCTACGCAAATTATTCCCTGTTCGGTTAGGGCGTCAACCACTCCGCTGACGAGCGGGGCTTCTGGTCCTATGATCGCCAATTCAACGTTACACGATTTTGCGTACGCTGAAACCTGAGTTGGGTTGTTGATTGAGACGATTCTTGTGCCCTTCGCTAATCTGGTTATGCCAGGGTTTGGCGAGTTCATTGCTGCGTAGAGTTCGAGGTTAGTGGACTTCGTTAACGCGGATGCTATTGCGTGTTCTCTTCCACCCGACCCGAGCAGTAGTACACGGTTCATTGTTGTGTCTCCCAGAATCGGATTCCCTGATCTTGATGTTTGGAATCTTTTTCGTTCGCAATTTTTTGTGCGAGCGGAGTTGGATACTTACCTGTCAAACATGCTAGGCACGTTTCATTTTCCGTGAAACCAATTGCGTTTAAGAGCCCATCTATTGTCTGATAGCACAGCTCATCCGCTCCGATGGTCTGTCGTATCTGTTCGACTGATAGCGTCGAGGCAATGAGTTCCGAATGTGTAGGCATGTCGATTCCGTAGAAGCATGGTGATATTATAGGTGGACAGGTCACCCAGACTTCAACGCGTCGCGCTCCGGCGTTTTTCAGCAGGCCGATTATTTTCCGCATCGTTGTCCCTCGTACGATGCTGTCATCAACTAAGAGGAGATTCTTGTCTCGAACAACTGCAGTGACTGCATTTAGCTTTAGCATGACGGCATTTTCTCTGCCGTCTTGATCCGGCATGATGAATGTTCTCGCGACGTAGCGGTTCTTGATGAGTCCCTCGAGTACTGGTATTCCGGTTTCTTGTGAGATCCCTTCGGCGGCGGGACGAGCCGTGTCGGGCACTGGGACGATCACATCGGCATGGGTCTTGTACGTATGTGCAAGGTTCCTCCCGAGCATTATTCGTGTCGAATAGACGTCTCGTTCATCAATTTTTGAATCGGGTCTGCTGAAGTAAACGTATTCAAACATACAACGGGCATGGGTGTTGAGGTTGAGAATTTGTGTTCGTTCTGGTTGTTCATTCTCTCGTAGAATGATCAACTCACCGGGATTTATGTTCGAGTAACTGTGAATTCCGTTGATATCGAGCGCTACGCTCTCGGATGCGATCATTAGTAGATTTTCATTTTTCCCAAAACATAACGGTCGAAATCCATGCGGGTCCCTGAATCCGATTAATTCGCCTTTCCCTGTCAATGCAACAACTGAGTAGGCACCCTCAAACTTGTCCATGCATGCTCTTACGCCAGCTTCCAAATTGTCCTTATCCGAGATCGCGTCCGCCAGCATCTTGAGCATGACTTCTGTATCGCAGCTGGCAGAGAGGAACGTTCCTTTCGAACGTAGGTTCGTCGAGAGGATTGGATAATTTACGATGTTACCATTGTGGCAGAGTGCAATTCCTCCCCTTGGGTGATCGGAGAAATATGGTTGAGCGAATTCCTCGATTTTAGCGGGATCGTCATAGTAGGATTGATTTGCTCGCTTTCCAGCTGTTGAGTATCTGACGTGCCCGATTCCAGTTTTTCCTTTAAGGTCGTTGAATCGTTGAAGGTCCCTCACGAGACCCATCTGCTTTCTATGATGGAAGGTTATTCCATCGAAGGTGTAAATACCGAACGCTTCTTGTCCGCGATGTTGCAGTGCGAGTAAGCCAAGCTCAATATTTCGTGTTACGTCGTCCTCACCCATGCAGGCAACGACGCCGCAGTTTTCCCTCACTTCCGCCAAGGTTCGAGAATCATCTCCAGCGACTTGGTGTAGGCTGTATGCAGTTTGCTCAGATCGCAGTCAAACTTGTCGTGTGGAAGGGTAATGTCCAACGATTCTCCTCCGACTACTCCGATCGCAGCAGCTGGCACATTGAAGCTCTGGAATGTTGCGAGGACATCGTCGCGTCTACTCGCGGTTAGGATAAATCTGGAGTTGGACTCTGAGTAGAGAAGCTCATCGTCTGCCATCGGTTCCATCGGTGAATTGGTAAGGTCAACTGTTGCCCCTCTCTTTCCTGTGATGGCCATCTCAGATAGCGTAACGCCAAGCCCTCCGTTCGCACAATCGTGACAGGCCGTGACGTACCCGTTTCTTATGCATTCCAATACTGCATTCTGGGTTTGTCCTTCCAGTTGGAAGTCCAGAGTCGGAGGTGAACCTCCACTTAAACCGAGGTGATTGTAGTATTCGGAACCGTAGACTTCCCGTTTAGTCTTACCTACGGCTATGATGGTTTCGTCATCATGTTTGAAATTCAAGGTGGTTACATGGTCGGGCTTCTCTACTGTGCCGATGACGGTGATGACGGGTGACGATTTTATCGCTTGGTGTTTTTTTTCGTCTTCGTTGTAGAAGCTTACTTTCCCACCAACGCATGGTAAATGCAAAACCATTGCGAGGTCAGCTATCCCTTTGACCGCCATGGAGAAGGACCAAAAGACTTCTTCATCGTTGGGATTACCGAACTGGCAATGATCCAGAAGAGCGATCGGTTTGGCTCCGACGGCGGTAATATTCCGACAACTTTCAGCAAGTACACTCGCGGCTCCTATGTATGGATCAAGATCGCAAATTCTGGAATTTCCATCGGATTTGATAGCGATGAATTTCTCGTTAGGCAATCTTAGAACGGTGGCATCTCCTTGTCCCGGTTTGACGACCGTTCTGATTCCAACTTCATGGTCAAATTGGCGATAAACCCATTCTTTACTCGCGATAGTTGGAGAAGAAAGTAAACTAATGAGGATTTGTTGTAAATTTTCATGGCGCATGATATTTCCAGGTGGCGGGTTGCGTTTTGGTTGTCGAGCTTGTCGGTGTACTAGTGGGGCGTTTGCGAGAAAATCTGTTGGAAGCTGCGCTATTGGCTTCCCTGCTTGGAGTATGGTTAGCATTCGGGTAGAAGTGACTTCGCCGATTCGCGCTGATGAAACACCGTACTTTGCCATAATTGCCTCAAGTTTACTTTCTGATCCGGACTTGGCGATGAGAAGCATACGTTCCTGTGATTCGGAAATCATAATCTCTACTGCACTCATGTCGGGTTCGCGCAGTGGAATCATTTCAAGTTGAACGTCTACTCCGGTTTCGCCTTTGTCAGCGATCTCTGAGAGACCTGTAGCTAACCCGCCTCCGCCCAGGTCCTTGCATCCGCGCACTACGCCTGCTCGGTTCGCATCAAGGGTGGCTTCGATGATCATTTTCTTTGTAAACGGATCAGGTATCTGAACGGCGGATCGTTCACGGTCAGAATCGGCGGCCAATATTCGCGAAGCAAAGGTAGCTCCTTGGATTCCGTCTCTGCCAGTTGATCCTCCTACCAGGAAGATGCTGTCACCTGGGCTGGTTGCTTGGGCCAGCAGTAACTCATCTCTTCTCCCGAGGCCGACGCAGACAACGTCGACCAAGCAGTTTCTCTCGTAGCATTCATCAAATTCGATTTCTCCGGCAACCGTTGGCACACCGATACAGTTGCCATAGTCTGCGATTCCTCGAACGACATTCTTCAGTAGCCACTTGGAATGCTCGCTCCTAGTAATGTCACCGAATTTTAGTGAGTCGAGTAGAGCGATTGGTCTTGTGCCCATGCAGAGGATATCGCGAACGACACCCCCTATGCCGGTCGCAGCGCCACCATAGGGATCGACTGCGCTAGGGTGGTTGTGGCTCTCGATGTGCGCAGTTAAGATTAACCCATCGCCGATGTCGATAACTCCGGAATCGTAGCCTGGGCCAACTAGAACGTGCTCACCGCTTGTGGGGAGTTGCGATATGATCGCCCTAGATGACTTGTAGCTGCAGTGTTCGCTCCATTCCGCGTCTATCAGAGCCCACTCAAGTTCGTTGGGTTCACGCCCCAGACGTTGGCGTGTGAATTGAATTTCGGTGGGAGTGAGACTGCAAGTGATCGTGCTAGTTATCATCGCATCCATTCCAACATGGATCCGAAAACCCGGAGGCCATCAGTTCCGCCTAGCAAGTCGTCGCTAGCTCTCTCCGGATGCGACATCATTCCGACGACGTTTCCTTCTTTGTTGCTGATCGAGACTATTCCTTCGGATGTGCCAGTTGGATTTTCGTTCAGGTAATGCAGCAGGACGCGGTTGTCGGCTTTCAGGCTGTTTAGAAGTTGGTCCTCACCAAAGAATCGGCCTTCGTTGTGGGCGATGGGCATTCGCACTTTTTCACCACGCTCAAATGCGCAGGTGAAAGCAGTATCAACATTGTCAACTTGAAGATCCATCCATTTGCAAACAAATTTGAGAGAAGAGTTTCTGAGTAATGAACCCGGTAAGAGTTCGGATTCAATTAGGATTTGAAACCCGTTACATATCCCGAGGACGGGTTTGCCTTCTTTAGCCATCTTGCGGACTCCTTGCATTGCAGGCGAATGGGCAGCAATTATTCCGCCTCTAAGGTGATCACCGAAGCTGAATCCTCCAGGCAGAATGACGGCGTCATATACGTCGTCTTTGAATTCGTTATGCCAGACAAGTTTGGTTTCAATCTTCATATTGTCCTGCAAGACTTGAAGAGTGTCTCGATCGCAGTTGCTTCCAGGAAATTGTATGACTGCTACTTTCAAGCATGTCCGACTCTGATCGAGATTGAGTGGGCTACCGGATTATACAACCTCAAGTCGTTGCATGCTGTGAATGTCAAGTTGCGTGCGTCTTCTTGGCTTTCAGCTTCAACCTTTAGTGTGAGTAATTTACCGGTGTGTACTTCCTTGACGAAGTTAAGTCCGTTCTTGTGAATGAGATCTCGGATTATGGTTTCGCCTTCAGGATCGCGCGCCTGTATCTTGTTGGAGATTGTGACTTCAACTTGGTAGAGTTGATTCACCGGTTATTCTCCTATAGGGTTCGGCGTATCCTAGCTCGAAAATTTGTGGTAGGTCTTTTCTGAATCTGTCCTTGTCCAAGATTTCGCCCGTCTTCCTATCCCAGAGGCGCCATGAGTCAGGACTGAGTTCGTCACCTATCATTAGATTCCCGGCTGCATCACGTCCGAATTCAAGTTTGAAATCTATGAGGAGGGCTGATCGTTCTTCGAAAAATTGTTCGAGTATTGTCGCTGCCTTGGAAGCCATTTCTCGCATTATTCGAATCTCGTTCTTGTTTGCAAGTTTGAGAAGTTCTATGTGCTGGTCCGTCAGCATCGGATCGTGTAGGGAGTCATCCTTCAAGAAGAATTCAATGCTAGGAAAGGGGAGACGATCACCGTTTTTGAAGTATTTTCCGATTCCCACGAAATGTCCCGCCGCACGAATTCTGCACACAACCTCGATAGGGATCATTTGTAACTTGGTTACGAGGAGTTTGTTTGAGTCGATCTTTTCGACGAAGTGGGTTTTGACTCCATTTTGTTCGAGAACTTCATAGAGTTTCTTGGTGATCCCCGCGTTCACCTTACCCTTTCCGGTGAGAAGGGCATGTTTCTCGCCATCTCCTGCCGTAATGTCATCTCTGAAGGTCAAAATGACCTGGGTTGGGTTGTTTGATGGTGATACGGTCTTGGTTTTGCCTGCGGACACCTCAACGGTAGACATGTTTGTTGCAATTCAGCGATTAGATTAAAAGCACTTCTTGACTGTTTCGCGTCGAAAAAAATAGGATTGTTCAAATCTTTTCGTACGAAAAAGTTCATCTCGTAAAACCGTTAACTTAGAAATGTGTTTGCGGAGCATGACAACTAGAAAAAAAGACGCGGACAATGATCGTGAATTCTACTGTGATGAGTGCCCGGACATCGAGTTTGATTCCGAAGATGAATTGCGTGAACACATGATCGAAGTACACAACTTCAAGATTCCACAACATGCTAAGTAAAGAAGGGTTTGTGTGTAATCGGAATTGGCTCGTCAAATGCGCATAGGGAGATGCGCGATTAGCTGCAGCACCTTCGAAATACGAGTCCAACCCCGACTACAGTGTAGATCATGCAGGCATCGCTTGCCAACATAGTCATTTGGTCACGTATCGAATGACGTGGCCTATACGTGCACGGAGATGCCTCGTCAAGGTATAACCGCATCTACGGCAACACCAATCATCCCCGTAGTCATGCATGCAACATTGCGCAATCTTACTCTCGACGCTTGCGTGAAGTCGCTGCCTTTGATGTCTCGCGATGGCCTGCTCTCGACCTATAAGCGGCGGCGGTCGGGGTGCTTCAACGTCGGTTTCAAGATCGGGCGCCGTATTTGCGTATGACTGTACTTGCCTCAATACATTCACCTCCAATCTTCGAACTATAATCTGTAGTTAACAGATTCGACTTATAATCAGAATGGACGAATCGTCCAGCAAATGCGTTGATTATGGACAAGCAATTATTTTTGGAGTTTAGGTGGATTTTGACATTTTGATGTTCACTTTCCGTCAGAACTAACGAGTCTCGGCGAGAGTGGTTTCCTAAGCTCGGCCTATTTTCTTACGCTCAGCCGTCGTTAGTGATTTAGGGATCGGGTTTAGTGTGTTCTCCGAGTGAATTACGAGGAGCAGATAGGCGAAGATCCAGATTATGAAAAGTATGTCGCCTATGGAATTGTGGAAAGCATCTACGACCGAATAAGCTGAGCTTACGTAAGTTGCGTAGAGTACGATCAGTGTTATCCTGCATACGTTAACGAAGAAAGTGCCAACGGCACCGATGCTGGCGTAGATGAGTTTACGTTTTCGTGGCGCATCTAACTTCACCATTAGCACGATTATTACGAGGCTGTAGATGATCATGCTCACGATTCCGGACGAAGGCCAGAAGATTACCAATTCCACGAACCCCTTCAACCCATAAATGCAAAGCACGTTCGGTGGAACATACGCTACACTTGGCAACATCTGCTCCATAGGACACTGTTGAGCGGTGGGGAGGAAGGTTGCGTGAAATCCAATAATCCTCAGAACGAGAACTACTAGATTCCAGACCGTGGGTACCCAAATTTGTAGTGGGGGTAAAGCGTTCTCGGGAAAGTAAGCGTCCAATGATGCGAGTATCCCGTTACCGATAGCGTAGATAACCGGTGTAACCATCAGCAGAATCTTTCTGGGCGAATAGAGGATTGCAGTGATCAGTAGGCAGTAGATGGCATAAGCCATGTATTCCATCGCTACCAGAAAGCTGAGTGTGGACTTCTGCGAAACCCCAAGCTGACTGGTCACGTAAACTCGAACCGGGTCAGTATAGAATAGATCTAAACAGTAGAATCCTATTAATCCAATCAAAGCTAAGCCTGCTAGAAGATATCGCCACTTCGCACGTGTTAGATGGAATTGGCCGCGTGAATCATGCCAATCCCACGCTACTAGGAAGAAGACAAAGACGAATCCAGCTCTGCCTATCTCTCTGCCAACGAAGGATACCAACGTGAACGAGACGGGATCCATTGCTATGAGGAACAGAATCGGGATTACGATCACAAGTAAGGGTATAGCGTCGCGAGTTCGAAACTCGTTGAAGAGTTCCATGAAACGGTTTTTGAGTTGCTTTTTCTGGTTGGTTGGCATCGTTGAATCACTTCTTGATAGTTATCTGAGCTTTTGCAGGCGGGGATGCTGGTTTCAGGTGTTGATGTGGTCAGGCTAAGTAATGCTTGCTGTTCGTTCTTTTTGAGTGCACGGTTATCTGCGTTGGGGTGGGGGGGAGGGGGTAGTTTTGTGGGGCGGTCGTCGCGGCATGATTATTTTTCTTGACGCGGAGGGGTGGTTGTGTTAACGGTGTTAATGGTTTTCGTTAACGGTGTCCGACTTAAATATGCCGTATGTCATGATGTTTCGGGTGTGATCGATCCGTGGCCAGCTTTCCAGAGATGCTGTTCTTCTCTGCAATTATGGGGCTGTCCATTTTCATTTCACTTCCCGTCGTGCTTCGGAGCAAGTTGGATGTGCGGTACACGATTCTGCTGAACGCGATCGCGATAGGGATCTTGATCTTCTTGTTGGGGGATATTTTTTCTGATGTGGCTCCGGCGCTGAATAATGGTTCCTTGTATGGTTACGGAACCTCCATACTGAACGATCTACTCTTCGCCGCATCTTTTGCGGCTGGATTTCTTGTGTTATATTTCTTCGAGGCCCGCTCGAAGAGTGGTCTGACTCCGACGTTGACGGCTCTGATAATTGCTCTTGGGATTGGATTCCAGAACCTTACCGAAGGCCTGGTCTTCGGTGCTTTAGGTGTGACTTTTGGGTTCGCGTCCGGCGCAGCTTTAGTTGTTCTGATCGGATTCCTGTTTCAGAATATCACGGAAGGCTTCCCTATCGCCTCACCGTTTCTAGGAAAGGTCGATAAGAGAGTTGGAGTCATGTGCACATTGTTCCTAGTAGGAGGCATTCCCACAATTCTTGGTGGCGCTGTGGGGTTCTACTATAACCTACCATACTTCGCTATCTCATTCGACGGGTTAGCGATTGGAAGTATCCTATACGTTCTAGTGCCCATGTTCAAGTCAATCTTCAAGCAATCAGTGGCGATGCAGAAACTCGTGTACTTAGGACTCTTCCTAGGATTCATCTTAGGATTCATAGTCAACCTCATCTAACCATCCTTTCCTCTACGGAACGGAATCTCCGTTCGATCTATTCCCGATTTAGTTGCGTCTTCTGCGAAGTAGATATACGGAGGCTGCGAGCGCTGCGAAAGCTACTATGGCTATGCCGCTGAACTC
>Ga0074044_10000678_pt1 | contig 31880 bp, 29 predicted proteins | sample BogForMeECP23OM1_FD_94443 | JGI IMG/M metagenome (GOLD analysis project Ga0074044, IMG submission 94443) | Bog forest soil microbial communities from Calvert Island, British Columbia, Canada - Bog Forest MetaG ECP23OM1 | ecosystem: Environmental > Terrestrial > Soil > Wetlands ...
CAGAGTATGAGGTTTATCTGAATTTCACGATGGTTGGTTCGCTGCTCCAGAATAAGCCGCTCGATTATGATACTTCGCCACCTTCCCCCGGAAGTGGCGATTTTCTCGATTCAGCGAAGCGCATCAAATGAGACATGGGGCTAACAAATCGCTGCAGGCAACAGCCGCTGCCCCTGCCAGTTGCGATTGATTTATGAATTTGTCCGGCATATTTTCCTTTCCACGTCCCGCTCGGCGTCTGTGCCTGAGCTCTGGACGTTAGGCCACTGTGAGTTTATGAAGATATTCGTATGGCTTTTCGTGCTCGGCTTTGTCTCGATTTGTCTAGCTTGCTGGACGCTGTCTTTTTTAGTTGCGAAGTTCTGTATCCCAAGGATGGCGATACTTTTGCCAGCGTTTACTCGTATGATTCTTTATCCAAATATGTGGATTTTGATTTGCCCTCTGCCGTGGTTGATATACGCCGTTGTGTTGTCTCGTCGCACAGAACTGACGCGCAGCGCAGCACTTGTTTTTGCCATCACCATTGTTACAGCCACAATTTTATTGCTTTGCACTGTTGTCGGGGCTTGCATTTTGCCGTTTGTGGTATGTGTTTCGTCGTCGCATTGACCGAGTGGCCTAATATGAGGATAGGCTGCAGAGTCAACTTCGCAAATCAAACCAAAGTGCTTGCAAAATTCCAGCAAGGGCAAACCGCGGCGCATTTGATCGAAAACCACTGATGGCCATTCGCGCGTGATTTGGCCTGGTGGTGTCGGATTTGAAACCAGTTGTGCGAATGGTGACGGGGCGCAGTGCTGGTGGCAAAGCTGACACGACCAGGCATGGAAGGGGTGAGCGTTCGCGTGGTTGGCATCCGGCTTGGCCTTCAAATCCGCAAGCCGCATGACAAACACGGGAACACGAACGGGGGAAAATCTGATACTGCCATTTGATACTGTATGCGATTTTTCGGCAGATTTGGGATGATTTTGGAGGAAGGTGATAATCAAAAAACTGAATAATGACGAGGCGTTTGGATGTGTGAGGAATTGTGCAAAAGTGCATTCCTCAATTTCGAGTCAGGCTGTCTAAACCGCTATGAATCGTGGGTTTACATATGAAAATTTACCGAAACTTTTTAGTTGACAGTTGTTCTCTGCTATGGTAGCCTCATGGAAACATGAGCGTAAATGAGTTTCCATTCGTAAACGTGCCGCCAGAGGCGCTGCCCATCGTAGGTCAGCCAACGGTGGGGACGCGGTTTTACCGCCGCGAGGGTAGCGATCAGGAGTATGGGGAATGGATTGAAGAGATTGGAAGGATTTTCCAAGGCGACGTGGGTTTGTCGCCTGGCGGCGTGGCGATGTTCGTGCCGGTGTCGCGGGCGGCAGTTCATAAGCGATTGCGCGAAGGACGGCTGACCGGTTTTGCGTTTTATGTAACGAGCCAGGGAAAATCCTTGTTGGGTAAGCCACGAAAAATCAAAGCGCGTCCCTATTTGGTGCTGTCGGTTTCAGAGTGCAAGGCGTGGTTGAATGAATTGAAGAGGAAAGCCGCCTTAGCGGAAGAGGCGAAGCTGAGTCCAGATCAACGGCGTGAACTATTGGGGCCGGTGGCGATGTCTGATGAACCAAGGACGCAAAAGGAAATTGATGAGGACGACAAATTCATTGATGAAGAGCCGAAGGAGAAAGGTGCCAAAAATTTGGTTTATGGGGAGCCCATGACAAGGGAGCAGATGATGGTGGACATTCAAGGCGAAGTGCGAATGGCGATGGAACAGGTTTTGGCTGCGGTGTTGCCGGGAAAACTTGGGGAAAAGCACCGCAAGCGCCTGAGTCAAGGCTCGCTGCATTACGACCACAAGCTTAAAAAATGGTCGTGGCAAGATGGATTCGGACCGAAATGGAAATAGTTGGAAGATGGAAACAGACGCAAATAGCATACAGAGGCTCGATCCGCTGATTACGTTGCGGGAAGTTGCGAAGGTGATTGGCCGCAGTGTTCGCGAGGTGTGGCGTGAGATCAGCCGTGGCCGGTTGCCAAAGCCGGTGCCAGGGCGTCCAGCGCGTTTGTTTGAATCGGACGTGGCAAAATACTTGGAACATCTCCGCGAAGAGCGTGATGGCCTGGCTAGCGGCGGAAAGGAATAGCTTTATGATTAGAACCCTCTACAAACCGAAACGATGGCGGAATGGCAAACGGGTGGTGTCGCGCTTGTATTCCGCGAAGGTGCGGCTGGATGGCGAGCGCAAAATTCTGAACGTGCCGCTTCACGTAACGGACAGGCAGGTGGCTGACGAGAAATTGCGCCAGTTGGTCCAGGAGCGGGAAAAGGAAATGCACGGATTACTGCCCGGCAAAGCCATGCGGGAAGCGGCGAACGAATCAGTCTCGAAACACCTGCAAGACTTCGTCGCGGATTTACGGGTCAGGGGCAGGGACAAGCAATACATTGCTGAATTTGAAAATCGGGTGACGCTGCTGATTGAGCGTTGCGGCTGGCAACAGGCCAAAGATGTCATGCCTGACTCGTTCGTTAGATGGCGGAGCGAGCAAACGAATTCCGCGAAAACGTTGAACGAATATCTTGCCTGCATAAGAGGTTTGTTGAATTGGATGGTTGCGCAAGGCCGTCTAGCGGCAAATCCGCTGGCAGTGGTGCAGAAGGTTGAAACGCGGGGGCGGGAAGTTCGTCCCCGCCGTGCTTACACTGACGAGGAAATTAACGCGTTGCTGAAAGTGGCGGGCAAATATCGTCTTGCCTGCCTGATGGCCTTATTGACTGGAATCCGTCATGGCGAAATGCAACGGCTTCGGTGGGGCGACCTCGTTCTAAGTGTTGAGAAACCTTCTGTCCTGGTGCGGGCGTCAATCAGTAAAAATCACAAGCAAGCGTGTCTGCCGCTGCATCCGGTTTTGCAAGCAGAACTGTTGCGTTTCCGTCCGGTGGACGGTGCGGGGGGCGATTTGGCCTTTCCCGGCATGGTGCCGCGCTCGGATGTATTCCAATTACTGCTAAGGAAGGCAGGCATTGGCAAGGTGGACTCGCAGGGGCGCGTGGTTGACTTCCATTCATTGCGGCACACGTTCTGCACGAACTTGCACCGGGCCGGGGTGCCGCAGCGCGAGGCGATGGAATTGATGCGGCATAACGATCCACGTTTGACGGCAAACACCTACGCGGATGCTTCTTTGTTCTCGCTTCGGGGCGCCGTGGCAAAGTTGTCATGTCCCTCATTGATGGATGACGCACAAAGAGACGCACAAAAAACTGGCCGGGACGGTCTTTTGTTGTCATTGGCTGGCACAAAGAGCAAAGGTAGTGAAAGTGCAAAATCTCCTGTGGATATGGGGCTAAAGTCACTGTCTGTCACAGAGGGTCACGGTGTGACAAATCAGGGAAAATGGTGCCCGCGACAGGACTTGAACCTGTACGGTGTTACCCACTAGAACCTGAATCTAGCGCGTCTGCCAATTCCGCCACGCGGGCACAATGGACTGGCGATTATTTTAATACGCGCCCACGCGAATGCGGGCAAGTCAAATCGGCAAAGATGGAACAAAAAACCGGCCAGTTGGTCAGAAAACGACAGAATCCCACTTCATTGGTTGTTGAAAGAAGTGCCGTCAGTTTAAGTGCCACCCCGGGCGCAATTTCTACGGAACAATTTTACGGTCGGCCAGAATTTCCTGTTCTGCCGTAATGAGGGAGTCGCGCATGGTTTGGGCGTCGGGCGCGTCGCGAAGCTGATCCAGCACTTTGGTTTTCTGCGCGATGAGGCACAGGCGGGCCAGGGTGTGCAGATGCAACCGGTCATCCTGGCAGCAGAGCAGGAAGAACAGATGTGTCGGCTGGCCGTCGGGCGCGCCGAAATGGATTTCCTGCACCGGCCGTCCCACCACAATGAACGAAGTCTCAAACAGATAAGGGTCATGGGACCGCGGGTGCGGCAATGCAAATCCACCCGGCACCGCCGTGGAACATAATTCTTCGCGGGCCTCCAGGCTGGCCAGCAAAGATTGGGGATCGTTGAGGCGCCCGGTTTTTTCCGCGAGCGCCACCAGATCGCGCAGGATGGACGCCTTGGTCTTGGACGTCATGGCTGACGCGATAGCACCCGCCTCGAGCATTGCCGGCAGTATGGTTTCCTGCGGCAGGATTTTCCGCGTAAAGCGCGTGGTTTCCTGGTGATAATCAGCCAGCCGCTCGCCGGGCAGACCCAGGATGCGCTGCGAAGCCCATGCGTCAATTTCGCTCTTGCGAAAGACGATCCGGTCGCCGCGCTTTTCAAAAGGAATTTCGCGGTTCCTCACCCGCCGCTCGATGTCCGCGGGGGTGAGGTGCAAATAATTAGCGACCCCGTCAAGATCAAGCATTTGGAACGGCATAACATACACGCGTCATGGCGCGCGCTAATTTAATGCCAAACCGGTTTGACGACAATCTGCTTCGTGCCGGGCGGGATTGCCGGCGCGATTTGAGTCAGGGAAAAACGAGACGCGAAAAAAACTGGAAATTTTCAGAAAATGGAGGACAAGTAGCGGAAGGATTTTTATGAACTACAAACTTCTCGGCAAATCCGGCTTGCGCGTCTCCGAACTATGCCTCGGCGCGATGACCTTCGGCGAGGACTGGGGTTGGGGCGCGAACCAGGACGAATCCAAGGCCATCTTCGACGCGTTCGCCGCGGCGGGCGGCAATTTCATTGACACCGCCGACGGTTACACCAACGGCACCAGCGAAAAATTCGTCGGCGAATTTGTTGGTAGCGAACGGGAACGTTTCGTCATCGCCACCAAGTTTTCTTTCAACTCGCATCCGGGCGACCCGAACGCCGGTGGCAACCACCGCAAGCACATGGTCGAGGCGCTGCACGGTTCGCTCAAGCGGCTCGGCACGGATTACGTGGACCTTTACTGGATGCACGCGTGGGACGAGCTGACGCCGGTCGAGGAGGTCATGCGCGCGCTCGACGACGTGGTGCGCGCGGGCAAGGTGCTTTACGTCGGCGTCTCCGACGCGCCGGCCTGGTGGATTGCGCGGGCGAACACACTGGCCGAGTGGCGCAGCTGGACGCCGTTCATCGGCTTGCAAATCGAATACAACCTCATCGAGCGCACGCCTGAACGCGAACTGTTGCCGATGGCCGACGCGCTGGGCCTGGGCGTTACCGCGTGGTCACCACTCGCCAGCGGCTGGCTCACCGGCAAATACGCGGGAAAATCAAAGGAAGCAAAACGGCTCGACCAGACGCCGGCGTTTGTGGAACGCAACGAGCGCAACATCGCCATCGCGGCGACGGTCGTCAGAGTCGCACGGGCCGCCGGCAAAACACCCGCGCAGGTCGCGCTCAACTGGTTGCGCGCGCGGCGCGGCATGATTCCTATCCTTGGTGCGCGCACGCGGCCGCAGTTCGAGGACAACCTGCGTTGTCTCAAATGGTCGCTGAATGCAAAACAACTCGCGCAATTGGATGAAGCCAGCCGCATCGAGCTGGGTTTTCCGACGGATTTCCTGCGGCTCAAGGAGGTGCATGAGTTTCTTCATGGCGGCACGTTTGAACACATTGAACGCCGTGCGTGGTGAAAAATCATGCGCCTTCCGGTGACAGTCAATTTTCATCGCTTGGCATCCGGACCAGCTGGGCGGCATCGTCGGGGCGACGGATTTCCGGCTCACGCTGCGGGAAATGGCGGAAGTCAAAGGCAAATAAAAAAACTCGCCTGCGGGCCGGAAACGGGGCAGATGTTGGCGCATGGATAAAGACGGAAAACTGACAAAAAGCAGGAAACGCGAAGCGACACCGGCATTTGTGACTCGCGCCGAGCGGGCGTTGCATCGTGCCGCGCGCAAGGTACTTGCGGAGAACCGCCGTTTGGGCCTGCCCCTCATCGTTTGGAAAAACGGTCGGATTGTGAGCATCCCCGCCTGAAGGCAGAATTCTTTCTCGCGACCGCTTGTTGCATCAGCCGATAATGCTTAAAACAAGTCATGGCTCAAAACAATCCGCCGATTGACCCCCGCGTCCGCATAGGCCACGTCCATTTGAAGGTGGCGGACCTCGAACGGGCGCTGAAATTTTACCGCGACGTGCTCGGATTTGAGCTGACGCAGCGTTTTGGCCGGCAGGCGGCGTTTCTTTCCGCCGGCGGTTATCATCATCACATCGGTTTGAACATCTGGGAAAGCGCGGGCGGCCCGTCGCCACCGCCCGGCACGACCGGTCTGTATCACCTGGCCATTTTGTATCCGACCCGCGCGTTGCTGGCCGATGCGCTGCGTCGCGTGCTGGCCGCGGGCATCGAACTCGACGGGGCCTCAGATCACGGGGTGAGTGAGGCGTTGTACCTGCGCGACCCGGACGGCAACGGCGTTGAACTTTACTGGGACCGTCCGAAAGAGCAATGGCCGCGCACACCCGATGGTGGCCTCGCCATGTTCACTCATGCGCTGGATTTGGACGCGCTGCTGAAAGAAGCCGTCTAAAAGGTCGGACCGACTGGAAAAGATCGGAATTCCCACCAGACCGGACAATTGCCGCGGTCCATCCCACCACCGTCAACGGCAGTTCGAATCTGTAACACCGGCTCTTCGTCTCCGGGCGGCCTGCCGAAGCTTTTTTCCACTTGTTCCGGCTTTGGCGAATCGCTAGAAAAACGCGCATGAAATCAATATTGTTTCTCGCGTTGCTGTTTTTGGCATTTGTTTTGTTCGCTTTAAAAATCGTCGTCTCGGCCCGGGCGGAACCGGTTTCCGACGCGCAAATCCAACGCGGCCAGTATCTGGTCAACCACGTGGCGATGTGCGGGGAATGTCACACGCCGAAGACCGACCAAGGTGAGTATGACCGCACCGCGTGGCTGCAAGGGGACGTCCTCGACTACAAGCCGGTGCGTCCGATGCCCTTTGCGGCGGTGGCTCCGGCCATTGCGGGGTTGCCGTCCTTTGCCACGGACGAACAGGCGATTAAGTTTCTGGAAACGGGGACCAACTCGCTCGGCAAACGGGCCATGCCACCCATGCCGCAATTCCGTCTCAGCCACGACGACGCGGTGGCGGTGGTGGCTTATCTGCGTTCGTTGAAGCGCTAGGCGCGAGAAGCGAGCGGGCTTGAGGTGTTTGAACCTGTATTCCGAAGTCATCTCACAGACGGGAACTCCGACACGTCGCGAGCGGGTCGAGGGAACAGAGAACGACTCGTGCCAGAGCTTTTCCGCGCCCGGCCTTCTCTCCGTTGGCTCCGTTTGCTCCTGTTCAAGATCAATTTCGGCCAATGGCCGCCCGACTCGTAGCGCCGAAGGGTTCTTACACGAATTTCACAAATTGCCACGAATTCTCTGTGAACTTTGGCATTTAGCCTGTGGCTTTTGAATTAACTCTCGCGTCTTCCAAGCGAAGAATCCTCACTATGCCAGCCGGGTTTCCAATGGAGACCATCATCAAACAGTCACGCGGCCATTGGATTTGAATGGACTGCTGCGCGGAGCGCCTGCAATTTGAGCGGGCGTCCATGAATTTCACCCGGTCAATCGGTTTTCTTTCCGCCTTCTGGCGCGGGCTGATGGTCTTCGCGCTGCTGATGAATTGTTGCGCTGGCGCGGAATCGGCCACCAACCATCCGTTTGCCGGGATGATTTATTATTCCGAGACGCGGACAAATCCGCCGACGCGGTTGTTTGTCGCGGAAGTGGATTTGACGAACCCGACGCTGCATCTCCGCGTCGCGCCGGGTGGCCCCGACCCGGACGGCCCCGGCAAATGGCAGACGACATTGATGCAGCCGACGAAAATTGCCGCGCGGGAAAAATTTGATTTCGTCGTGAACGGCGATTTTTTCAAAGCCCGCGGCGTCAACGACGGCGAAGGCACCAATTCCGCGTTTCGCGCGGATCTCTGGGCGCTCGTTGAAGGCCCGGCGGTCACGGATGGAAAAATCTGGTCCACTTGCACCAACGCGCGACCCTGTCTGGTCGTCCACAGAAATCAGTCGGTCACGATTGAAAATTTGACCTGCCCGAACGCGGACGATTGGGAAGTCATCGGTGGCAACACGATGCTTGTCCGCGATGGCGTCGCGGTTCCGCACCAGACCCAGGTCCGCCACCCGCGAACGACGGTGGGCCTTGACGCGGCCGGAACGAAATTGATTCTCCTCGTGGTTGACGGGCGCAAGCCGGGCGTGGCCGTGGGCATGAGTTACGACGAACTTGCGGCGGAGATGCTCCGGCTCGGCTGCCGGCAGGCGGTGAATCTCGATGGTGGCGGCAGTTCCGTGATGGCTATCCGCAATCCGGTCACGGGCGAACTCCACATTCTAAATGAGCCGACCGACGGACATGAGCGGCCCGTCGCCGACGTTCTGGGCATTTCCGTGGATCGGGCGGAACTGGTTGGTAAGCAGCAACCACTGTTGAACGCGCCACCAGCGACAGCTTCGCATTAACGCCGCTGGCGTTCGGGCGCGCGCTCGCTGCCACCATGCCAGCCAGGCTCCGCCTTCATTCCATTTCGGCGCGACAAGTCGAGTCAGAGGGTAACGCTTTAATGCGCAGCCTGTCTCGTGGCCGCGCAGCGATCTGTCCCGCCATAGCTTCTCAGCGACAGCGGAAGCTTTACGTGGATTTTTCGCGAGATTTTCGGGCCGTGCCGAAAGGCACGGACCCGTTCAGGCGCAAACAAGCGTCAAAGCCAGTGAACGAGGGCATTTAATCATGGATGTTATCTCTACTTTACCAACAGCATTGATCCCAACAATCCGCATCAGTTCTTTACCTTCAAATTGCAATAGAATCTATTCGCGCGAAAGAGTCGAGGGCGGACAAGGAAACACCTTCGCCGTGGCGGATGGGCGCAAACTTTTCTAACGGTTCAAATCAACCGTCGCTGATTTCCATCCGCCGGGCGGAAGGGAAAACCTAAATTGCGACGCCTTCTTCTTCGGCTTCCATTGTCGCCACGAGATCTTTTTCCGCCAGCACCCAATCCTCCAAGGTCAGCGGGTGCTCCGACAGCTTGTCGCGATACAGGTGGTACGCATGTTCGCGCACCATGCCCCGGGTGACGCCGGGAGTGACCGGTTTGGGCTGCTCAACGGCTTTTGATGTTTTGCCTTTCGTTTTCATACGAGACACCTGATATAACATAAGCCTCCCTGCCTGCTCTGCAAGTGGACAGGGAAAGAAATGCCCGGCGACGATTTTCGGACACGCATGACACTGCATGATTTGTGTGCGGGCACTTTAACGGACAACGATTGCAGATGCGGGTGCGGCACGGGGGTTGCTTTCCCTGAAAACATCGTGTCAGCATGACGTTTATGAAGACACTGTTTTTTTGTTTTGTGTCCGGTCTCTTCTTTGTGACGACTGCGTCGGTGCATTCGCAACCCTTTTCCTTCACCACCCTGGCGGGATCGGCCAGTGTTGGCAGCGCTGATGGCGCGGGCGCCGCCGCGCGGTTTTCCGGTCCTTCGGGTGTTGCTGCGGACAATCAAGGCAACATTTATGTGACCGACTCAGGCAATAATACGATTCGGAAAATTACTCCGGCTGGCTCGGTAACGACTATTGCCGGCCTGGCCGGAGTCAAGGGCAGCGCCGATGGCACGGGCACCAATGCCTCGTTCAACCTCCCCACGGGCATCGCGGTTGATACCAATGGAAATCTTTATGTCGCGGACGAGTTCAACGATACGATTCGAAAAATCACGCCAACCGGCCCGAATTGGGTGGTGAGCACTTTGGCCGGTCAGGTTGGGATGGCAGGTCTGATCAATGCCATGGGGACCAACGCACAGTTTGCCACACCGACTGGCATTGCGGTGGATGGCGCCGGCAATGTTTATGTGGCCGATGTGGCCAACGATGTGATTCGGCAAATCACGCCCGCGGGACTCGTCAGCACGATTGCCGGCCAGCCCCATCATCCCGGCAGCGCCGACGGTACGAACAATGCCGCCCAGTTCTATATGCCTTTTGGAATCACCGTGGATACCACAACCAATCTCTACGTGACCGACAGCATCAATCAGACGATTCGCAAATTGACACCTGTGGGCACCAACTGGGTGGTCAGCACGATTGCCGGACAGATTCAAATTTCCGGCAGCGCCGATGGCACCGGAACCAACGCGCAGTTTAACGGTCCAGCCGGCATTGCTGTAAGCGGTGGAAGCAATCTTTACGTGGCCGACGACAATAACAACACGATTCGGAAGATGACATTGACGGGAACAAACTGGGCCGTGAGCACTTTCGCGGGGTTGGCGGGAGTTTACGGCGACGCCGACGGCGCGACCAACAACGCGCGATTTCATTCTCCCATTGGCGTGGCCGTGGATGGTTCCGGCAACGTTTACGTGGCGGACGCGAACAACAATGAGGTTCGAAAAATCACAACGAGTGGTGTGGTGAGCACCTTTGCCGGCGTCAGCACCGGCAGCACCGATGGGCCGGGCACCAACGCCTTGTTCTGGTCCACGGCCGCCGTCGCGTTGGATGCCCAGGACAATGTTTACGTGGCGGACTACTACAATTGCACCATTCGAAAGATTACGACGAACGACGTGGTAAGCACCATTGCCGGCCTGGCCGGCAACATTGGCAGCGCCGATGGCACGAACAGCGACGCGCGTTTTTACTATCCTTCGGACATTGCCTTGGACAGCCAGGGCAACGTCTATGTCGCGGACGCCTACAACAGCACCATTCGCAAGATTACCCCGGTCGGCACCAACTGGGTGGTGACCACCATCGCCGGGCAGGCTGGCGTCTATGGAATCGTGGATGGCCTCGGCACCAATGCGGTGTTTTATGTTCCCGCAGGGATTGCGGTGGACTTGAATACCAATGTTTACGTAACGGACAATTACGGACACACGATTCGCAAGCTCACGCCGGTCGGGACCAACTGGGCGGTAACGACCATTGCCGGCCTGCCTTTCACGCACGGTTACGCTAATGGCATCAGCACCAATGCCATGTTTTACTTTCCCCGCGGAGTTGCCGTGGACAATGCCTCCAACGTTTACGTGGCCGACAGCGAGAATAACAGCATCCGCCTGCTGACGCCGGTCGGAACGAACTGGCTGGTCAGCACGCTGGCAGGAGTTGCCAGCATCCGCGGCAGTGCCGATGGCACCGGCACCAACGCCGAGTTCTTTTTCCCTGACGATGTTGCTTTGGATGCGACAGGCAACCTCTACGTCACTGACACATACAATCAGACCATTCGAAAGATGACATTGGTTGGAACGAACTGGGTGGTGAGCACCGTCGGTGGACAGGTCGGCATCACTGGCAGCACCGATGGAATAGGGACCAACGCGTTGTTTAACTATCCCCAAGGCGTCGCGTTGGACGGTGCCGGCAATCTCTATGTGGCCGACACGCACAACAGCACGGTTCGAATTGGGCGAACAATAATTCCCGCGCTGCAAATCGCGCCTTCCGCCGGCAATAATGTCATCCTCTCCTGGCCGGGCTGGGCTACGGCTTTCGTCCTTGAGAGCAGCAGCACGATATCCTCCGGGGCGGTCTGGACACCGCTGACCAATGGCGTGGCGGCGGTGGGCGGTAATTTTGTGCTGACCAACAATGCCGCCGCCGCCTCCGCCTTTTATCGGCTGCACGAGCCATGAAGCCTGCTGTTCTGCGGCGGTGCAGGAACTTGCGTTCTTCCTTTGCTGCGCTTCAGCTCAGGCTGGCTTGCCAAGTCGAAGCTTGAAGCATAAGTATCGAGAGTGTGACCGGTGGCCAGCCTTCGCACTTCGTGCTACGGCGCGGAAGTCTTCGCTTTCGCTGCGCTTCAGTTCAAGCTGGTTTACCGGGCCGTAGCTCGCAGCGTTCGTGTTAAGCAGGTTTATCAGCCCGCCTACGCTCTTCGAGCTTCGTCGCGGCAGCCTTCGCTCTTGCTTTGCTGCGAGCGAAGGCTGGTGCGCGGTACAAGACTTGAACTTGTGACCCCTACCGTGTCGAGGTAGTGCTCTGCCAACTGAGCTAACCGCGCATCCCGACGTAACGATCAGCGTGGCAACCCGGTTGCGCCTTGGCAAGCGCGAATTGGCGCGTGCGACCATCGGAAAATTACATTTCAACTTTGAAGTTATCGCATCGAATTGTTACGCTGCCGCCATGTCACGCAAGGCGCCATCAGATCCGGGCAACGGCTTCAACGACATCATCGGCGTCGCACTGCTCGCCGCGGCGCTGCTGGTGCTGGTCGCGCAGGTTTCGTTCGACCGCTATGACCTAGCCTTCATCCACACGCCGCCGAACAAACCAATTCACAATTGGATCGGGCCTTTCGGCGCGCACGTGGCCTATGCGTCGTTTTTTCTCTTCGGACTCGGGGCTTTCGTCCTCCCATTTTTGCTGGCGGCGTTCGGGCTGGGCTATTTGTTTAATTTCCTCGGCTACCTGCGCGAGCGGCGGATCTGGTCGGCCGTTTGGGGCGTCGTGATGATGCTGTCGCTCACCGGCTTGCTGCACGTGATGGACAAGCCGCTGCGGCATCTGCGCGAAGACGTCTGCGCTCAAAGCGCGGGTGGCTGGTTCGGTTACTTCACCTACGACTACGGTTTCTGGATGCTCGGCGCGGTCGGCGCAACCATTGTCTATGCAACACTTTATCTCATCAGCCTCCTGTTCCTGACCGATTTCAGGCTCGGCGACTGGTTGCGCCGATGGTTTGAAGAAGCGGAAGCCACCGGAGGCACGACCGCTGGAGAAACCGCCCTCGACCGCCGCGCGCGCGAACTTGAAAAACAGGCGAAAAAATTGCAGGAGGAAGTCGCGCGCTCGGGCCTCGGCGCGGATTTGAAACCGGTGCCGGAGCCGACCGTGCGCGACTTGAGCGTGCCGCCGGCCAAACCCGCGCGTGGCAAAAAAACTTCGCTGCCTGAAGCGTCCATGGAATCCGCGTCCGCCACGGAAGGAGAAACCGCTGTTTCGCGTGAAGTTGCACCGGCCACAACCGAGGGAATCCTTGGTAAAAAAACGGAAACAGAAAAATCCGCCGAAACAAAAACCGGGGAACCGGAAAAAGTTGAGCCGGGAAAGCCCGCTGAACCGGCGGTTGAAATTGCGGACGGTTCGGTGCCGGCGAAACCCAAGACGAAACCCAAAAGACCGAAGCCGCTCACGGTCGCCGCGACACCCATCATCGGCAATTATCAATTGCCGCCACTGGATTTTCTACAATATCCCGATATGACGGTGAAGCCGACCGAGTCGAGGGAGGAATTGATGGCCAACGCGCGGCTCATGCAGCAGACGCTCGCGCAATTCGACATCGAAGTTTCGCTCGGTGACATTACCAAAGGCCCGACCATCACGCGCTATGAATTGCATCCCGCGCCGGGTGTGAAGCTGGAAAAAATCAGCGCGCTCTCAAACAACATCGCCGCCGCGCTCAAAGCCGAGCGCATTCACATCCTCGCGCCGGTGCCCGGCAAAAGCTCCGTCGGCGTTGAAGTGCCGAATCCGGTCAAGACGAAGGTCATCGTGCGCGATTTGTTCGAGTCCGAGGAATGGCGCAACAGCAAGGCGAAGATTCCGATCGCTTTGGGCAAGGACGTTTACGGCCATCCGATAGTGGCCGATCTTTCGGAAATGCCGCACCTGCTCATTGCGGGCAGCACCGGTTCCGGCAAATCCGTCTGCCTCAACGCCATCATCACCTCGCTGCTGTATCGTTTTTCGCCGGACCAGCTCCGCTTCGTGATGATTGATCCGAAGGTGGTCGAGTTACAGCATTACAATGCGCTGCCGCACCTGGTCGTGCCGGTCATCACTGATCCCAAAAAGGTCATCCTCGCGCTGCGCTGGGTGGTGAACGAGATGGAAAAGCGCTACCAGATTTTCGCGCGCGCCGGCGTGCGCAACATCAACTCGTTCAACTCGCGTCCCAAAAACAAACCGCTGCACGAATCCGAACCGGAACTGCCGCTCACGGCCAAAAAGGAAAAAGTCGAGCCGGGCGCGGAAGGGTTCGCCGTCGAGGTGGACGAGGAAATTGTCGTGCCGCGCGAGGAGGACATCGTCATTCCCGAAAAACTGAGTTACATCGTCGTCATCATTGACGAGCTGGCGGACCTGATGCTGGTGGCGCCCGCCGACGTGGAAATGGCCATCGCCCGCATCACGCAAATGGCGCGCGCAGCCGGCATCCATTGCATTGTCGCCACGCAACGCCCGAGCGTGGACGTTATCACCGGTGTCATCAAGGCGAACATCACCGCGCGCATCGCGTTCCAGTGCGCCTCGCGCGTGGACTCGCGGACGATTCTCGACGCGATGGGGGCGGACAAATTGCTCGGCAAAGGCGACATGCTTTATCTGCCGCCCGGCTCGGCGAAATTGATTCGCGCTCAGGGCGCGCTCATCACCGACCAGGAAATCCTGAGCATCGTCGGGTTCATTGCCAAACAGGCCAAGCCGAGTTACGAAATGGAAATCCATCAGCAGCTTACCCAGCCTGCGGGCAGCTTTGAAAACGAAACCGGCATAGACGAGGACGAGGAACTGATTCAGCAGTGCATCGAAGTCATCCGCAGCGAACAAAAGGCGAGCGTCTCGTTGATGCAACGGCGGTTGCGCCTCGGCTACACCCGCGCCGCGCGCATCATGGACGAACTGGAAAATCGCGGCATCGTCGGCCCCAGCAAAGGCGCCGAGCCGCGCGACATCCTGATTGACCTCGATGGCACAGGCGCGGATGGCGGCGGGCAGAGCGCGGTGTGAACACAAATTGTAGCGGCAACCTTCAGGTTGCGCCCGAACGCGACTTGAAAGTCGCGGCTACAGTTATTCCCACATGAAACAATTTCTGGTAACACTGCCACGCAACCTCATCGGCTGCTTCACGGGCCGGAGGATCTTGTGGCACATCATTGCCATCCTGCTCACGTTCATCCTCGTCATGTCCGGCTTCGACTGGCGCTATTTCCTGGCCACCCGCAATCCGGAGCTTCGTTCCTGGATGTTTCCTTCGGTTATCATCGGCGGGCTGCTGCCCATCTACCTGCCACTAATCCTTCTTGCCATTGGTTTTGTTGCCCGAAGCGCAAAGGTTATAGTGACCGGCTGGGCCATTGGACAGGCAGAACTCCTTGGCGCGTTGGTTGTGGTCGCATACAAGGCGGTTACGGGTCGCGTCCATCCTCCGCGCAGTGTCGGCGCGGACATCAGTCATGTCTTCCACTTCGGCTTTCTGCGCGGCGGCGTTTTCTGGGGCTGGCCGTCGTCGCATGCCACCATCGCCTTCGCCATGGCCCTGACGGTGTTCACGCTCTATCCGAAACAACGGTGGCTGGGTTTTGTGGCGCTCCTTTACGCCTTCTATGTCGGCATTGGTGTCTCCATGACCATTCACTGGTTCTCGGATTTCGTGGCTGGAGCGATCATCGGCTCGGTTATCGGCACAGTGGTCGGGAAAAGTTTTCGAGGAAACATCGAACACTGAACACCGAACATCGAACGCCGAATGAACTGAAGGCGGACGCTGGAAACCAATTCGATGTTCAGAGTTCGATGTTGGATGTTCGATGTTCCCAATTCACTTCGCCGGATACTGCCAGACCCAGTCGCCTTTGGTAAAATCAATCCAGCCGTTTTCACCAGACGGGGAAGGTTGGCCGCCATCGTCCGTTTCGTTCCAGCCAATGGAATAGAGCAAAAATTTTCCGTCATCTGTGCGGCGATAGTGCAACGGCTGGCCGCCGATGATGTCGTGCGGGAGTTTTTCGATGAACTGCGGCATGAGCGCGTCGAGGGTGTCGGGATAATTCCCATGCACCAGACGAAAGCGGTCGAGTGCGCAGACAATTTGTGCTTCGTTCGCGAGCGTTTGGTTGTGCGCCACAACTTGCGTTGCTTTGATGAAATTGGGCACAAAGAGCGTGTTCAGAAAAGAATAAGCCGACAATTTACTTAATGCATTTACCTTATCGCTGGTCACGTTTGCCATACTAACAAGGATTAAGTCGTTGGTAAGGTCATAACTGTCAATCGTTGCTTGAAGCAGCGTGGCGTGAATCACCATATTTTGATAAACCCACCCGCGCGGGGCAAAAGTTAGAAAGAGATATTCCGGGTCTTCCAGCTTCGGCTTAATTGAAATGCCATACGACGTATTGACCAGCCTTCGACTTTCATAATCCGCCTGTGAATTATTTGCCAACATGAAGCATACAGCTGCACGCTCTTCATTGAACCCTTCGGCCACAAAGGGAGTTAAATTAATTTTCTTGAGTTGTTCCTGAAGCGCGGCCAGTTGCGGCTCTTGCCATGCGTGTCTCTGAAGACCGTCAGCGATCGTGTTTACATAAAGCCCAGTGATGGCGACGTTGATCATCGCCGCCACCAATGTCATCGGCTTGCTGGTCGGCGCGGCTTCCGTGATGCGCCGGGAATCGTTCAGCAAGCTCAATTCACGCAGGGCCTTTTCCGGCTGGCCGAGAAGCAAATAGCACTGGGCTCGTTGAGCCATGGTCTGCGCCAAGGAACGTATCATCACAAAATTCGGAATTGGGACCGAATAAGGCTGTGAATAATCGCCATCTATTCGCGCGTAGGGACGCTTCAAGGCTTCGCGGATTTCATCAAAGTCCGATTCAAACTGGTCGCTCCATTTCAGATAATCCGCCGCCGCCGTGATACGCACCCCGGTCAACAACACCTGAAAAAGCCCCTTGGCGCCGGTGGCTTCGACATGCAAATGACCGATGTTGGTGATGGTGTCCGCAGAAATGAGATTTTCCAGGTCACCGATGGTTGGCGACGCGTCGGCTTGCAAAAAAATTTGCGCAGGCGGAAGATTGCTCAATTGCAATTCGGAGAATTTAAAGCCGGCAGCGCCCTTGACCATCCCGCCAATGATTTTTTGAATCCATTTGTCGGCCTTGCTCCTCGCAGCGGGGTCGTTGAACTTCAAGATGATTCTGTTGCTTGCAGATTCAAGGGTGGCACTGCCGGGCGACATAACGGTGATTGTAGCCACGACAATCGGTCCGGTCTTGGCAGTGTCCAGCACGGGGAAAGTATTGGTTTCCGATGGCCACAACTGAAACTGAAACTTCACTACTTTTCTTGACATTTCTGCCTCGGCGTCATTCCTGGCCCTGACAAATTTCAAAGCGATGTCGGTGCTGGCCTTGAAAAAATTCTGGTCGTCCGGCACGGGTGGCGGAATGTACGCGTTCCAATCCAGCACGGCGCCTTTGGCTTCGAGTTCGCGTTTGCAATTTTCCCACGCGCGTTTGCCGCGCCAGTCCTCCTCGGTGTAAAAAATCCCAACCAGTGTGGCGAAAATGGCCAGGCCAATCAAACTCCGGCGTAGAATCCGCCAGCCAGATTTGTTTTTTGGTGTTTCGTCCATAAATTCCCAGGTTGTAGCCGCAAGCTTCAGCTTGCGCCGGACGCGACCTGAAGGTCGCGGCTACGTTTTCACGTCATCAAAATCTCAATGCGCCCTTCGCTTCGAGGTTGCGGCAAAAGTGGTTTCGGCGGTGCTGCGGCGCGTGTTTCATTCGGCCCAACCAATTCGGCCAGCAATTGTTGCTGTTGTCGAAACGCCAGAATCATTTCCAGCGACGGTGGCGGAAGTTTTTTAGCCATGAGCTCGGATGGGTCACGCTGCGAAAAATTCACGACGAAAATCAAAATCCAAATCGTGGCCAGCCCCGTCCAAATCCGGCGGCACGGAGAAATCAGTTCGCGCCAAATCAACAGTGGAAGGGTTGCCGTGTCGGCGACCCTGAATTTTGGGACGGCGACACGCCGTCCCTCCCGAACAAATTCAGCACTCAAAACTTCACGGCGAATGGCGTCGAGTTTCGGCGCGGCGGTTTGGTGTCGCTCCAGCAAAATTTCACGCGGCGTTTTCATAATTAATTTCTGCTTTCAACGCAGAGGCGCAAAGACCGCAGAGATTCGCGGAGAAAAACAAACTCTGCGCGCCTCTGCGTTCTCCGCGTCTCTGCGTTGAATTTCCAATTTCATTTCTCAAGGCCTTCCAATAATTTTCGCAAAGCACGCTTGGCGTAGTGCATCCGGGATTTCACCGTGCCGGGATTTGTGCCCGTAATTCCGGCAATTTCTTCAATCGAAAAATCTTCGACGAAATGCAGCAGCAAGACCGAGCGTTGTGGCAACGGCAATTGGTCCAGCAGATTCATAAATTCGGTTTCCTGCTCCCGCCGGATGAGCAAGTCGTCGGGGCTGTCTTCAAATTTATCCGGTGATTCGGGAATTTCATCGAGCAGAACCTCCTCGCGACTTTGTTTTCGCCAGCGTTGGAGGCATTTCTGATGAGCAATGCCGAAGAGCCAGCTCCCGAATTTCCCGTCGTCGCGCAGGCCGCCGATGTGCCGGACAGCGGCAATGAATGTCTCCTGCACGAGGTCGAGGCTCGTTTGCTCGTGGTGGACCAGTTCAAAAACATAAACGTAGAGCGGCAGTTGGTAGCGGCGGAAAAGGGCGTCCCAAGCCTCCGGGTTACCGTCTCTGGCCTGTTCCGAAAGCTTCCGGAATTGTTCGCGTTCAGCCACGACCAGCATTTACACAGAGAAGAATGCAAGACGCGAGAAAAGGTTCAACGGTTCTCAATAATTTCCAAGATTGCCAATCGCGCGTCAAACGCGCTAAATAGGGCGAATGCCAACGGTCGCCGAACAACTTCGCGCGGGGCGCGAAGCCAAAAACCTCACGATCCCCCAGGTCGCCGAGGCCACCAAAATCCGCACCGACCATATCCGCGCACTCGAAGAGGGAAACTTCAATATGTTCTCCGCGCCGGTTTACATCCGCGGATTTGTCCGCAATTACGCCACGCATCTTAAACTCGCCGTGCCGCAAATCATGGCCGCCCTCGATGCCGAACTGGGCCGCACGGTAAAATTCAAGGAGCCGCCGCCGCTGGTCAAGGAATCCAAAACCGCGCTCGACCACCTGATGTATTGGCTCGCCAGGCTGAATTGGCGGATGGGAGTCGTCGGCATCGTCGCTTTGGGGATTCTTTTAGTCATCCTGCTCGCCGGTCTGGCGTGGCGGCATCACCTGCGCGGTCATTCGACGGTCAACCTGCCGCCCGCCGTTTATCAGTCCACCAACTCCAGCGAAACGCTGCCGCTGCCGAAACGCTAAATCATTTTCGATTTACGATATACGATTTACGCCCGGCCGCGAAAATCATGGCGGGTTCGTAAATCGTAAATCGCATATCGTAAATGCATTCACACGTCGCTCAAATAAAGCGACCGGTTGCGCCACAAATAAATCGCGCCGGACGCGACCGTCAGCACGACGGTCAGCCAGAGCATGAATTCCGCGAACGCCGGCACCCACGACACGAAAAATTTCTGCAGCCATGCCGGCCATTCCTCACAGGCGTCCACGAGCAGCAGCGCGTTGATGGCCACGATTTGCGAGACAGTCTTGTGTTTGCCGAACTTTTCCGCCGCGAGCACGACGTTTTTTGATGCCGCCAGCAGCCGCAGACCGGTGATCGCCAGTTCGCGCGCGACAATGAGGATGACCATCCAGGCCGCGACCTTGACCGGCGCGTTCGGATTCAGGCGCGTGCTTTCGACGAAGGCGATGAACGCCGAGCAGGTCATGATTTTGTCCGCCAGCGGGTCCATCAGGATGCCGAAATTGGTGATGAGACCGCGGCGGCGCGCGATCTGGCCGTCGAGAAAATCCGTGGCGCCGGCCAGGGAGAAGAGAACCAGCGCCAGCGTGTCGTTATACCGAATCGGCGAGAACAGCGCCCAAAGAAAAAGCGCCGTCAGCACGAAACGCAAAACCGTCAGCTTGTTTGGCAGGTTCACAGTATTACTGGATTGTTGGATCGATGGATTCTTGGCTTGTTGGGCTTTCACCACCCACCAATCCACTTATCCGCCAATCCACTCATCCTCTTCTTATGCTCCGAACTTGTCGAACATCCGAGCGTTGGCCTGCATGAGGCGGATGAGATACTTCGCCTCGAACAAGCCGAGCGAGCCGAGGTTCGCGCCGGTTTCGGTGAAGCGTTCGAGCTTGTCCGAGCCGCTGAACGCCGAATGCAACAGCACCGGTTGCGGATGCCATGAATGGCCTTTGATGGCGCACGGCGTCGAATGGTCGCCGGTGATGACAAGCACGTCCGGCTTTTTGTTAAGCAACACCGGCAACGCGGCGTCGAAATCCTCAATCGCCTTCATCTTGGCCACGAAATTGCCGTCCTCACCCGCCTTGTCGGTGTATTTGTAGTGGATGAAGAAGAAATCGAACTTGTCGTATTCCTTGAGGTAACGCTCGAATTGTTCCGCGATGGTCGCCGGTCCTTCGATTTTTTTCATGCCGACGAGTTGCGCCAGGCCCTTGTACATCGGGTAAACCGCCAGCGCGGCGGCTTTCAGCTTGTAGCGCTCCTCAAACAGTGGAATGTGCGGCTGATGCGCGATGCCGCGCATGAGAAAACCGTTCGCCGGTTTTTCCTTGCCGATGATCGGCAGCGCGGCTTTGTAAAAATCCGCGATGAGCACCGCCATCTTTTTCTGGCCGGCGTTGTTCTCGTCGCGCGGATGAACGACCGGAATGGCAAAACCTTCGCGGTTTGGATCAGCGTCCGTGAGCGGGCCTTCGAGTCCGCTGCCGCGAAAGACGACGACGAAACGATGCTCCTTGCCGGCCTTGATGATGACTTCCGTGTCACCGAGTTTCTTCACTTTTGACGAAAGCAGCGCGCAAAGTTTTTCGCACGTTTCCGTCGGGATGCGGCCGGCGCGGCGGTCGGTGACAATTCCCTTTTTGTCGAGCGTGCAGAAATTCGCGCGCGCGGCCACGTCGCCATGTTTTAATTCCAATCCCAGCCCCAGCGCCTCAATCACGCCGCGACCCACTTGAAATTCCAGCGGGTCGTAGCCGAACAGCCCGAGATGCCCCGGCCCGCTGCCAGGCGTGATGCCGGGTGCGACGGGAATCATGCGGCCCTGCGCGGCATCCTTGCACAGCTTGTCGAGGTTCGGCGTGATGGCGGCTTCGAGCGGCGTCAGGTAATCCTGTTCTCGCGTGGCGATGTCGCCGAGGCCGTCGAGCACCACCAGCGCAAGTTTGGCGTTGGTTTTCAGTGTCAGTTCGGAATAAAGCGCGTCCAAATTCATCCGTCCATTTTGCAACAAATGGGCCGGAGCGCAATGTGATTCCGACTGCAACGGCGTTCCATGAGCGTCGTTATTTTTGCAAATTATCTGAATGCGGCGGTCACGGACCGACGCTACAATAATTTTATGGGATCGTTGTTCCTGCATGAATTTCACCACAGCCTCGGCGCACGATTCGCCGAAGTGACCACCCTCCGCAGTGTTGCTAAGGAGGACGGGAACGGCGCGGAAGTTGTGAATGATTACGGCGACTGGCTTGCCGAACATTCCGCGCTCCGCAAAAGCGCCGGGGTGCTCGATTTAAGTTTTCGCGGGCGAATCTGTCTCGTTGGCAATGACCGCGTTCGTTTTCTTCACGGACAGGTCACAAATGACGTGAAAAAATTGGCCGTCGGTTCCGGCTGTTACGCCGCGCTCACCACCGCAAGGGGCAAAATGGTAAGCGACCTGAACATTTTCTACCTCGCGGACGAACTGCTTTTGGACTTCGAGCCGGGCCTGACCTGGAAAATTTCGCAGCGGCTCGAAAAATTCATCGTCGCCGACGACGTGCAAATCGTAGACGCTGCGCAGGTTTACGGCCTGTTGAGCGTCCAAGGGCCGAAAGCGGAAGACGTCATTCGCGCGGTTGGATTGTTCGGAGTTCCGCCTTCAGGCGGTTCGGGTAGCGCAAACCCAAACCGCGCAAACGCGGAACTCCCAGCCAAACCGTATGACTTATTGAAAATTTCCGACACCACGCTCGGCGAAATTTATTTGATGAACCACGCGCGACTGTTCTGCAAATTGGAGCGCCGGCCTCCGGCCCGGCTTGATTCGAACCATGAAAATTCCCAACACGCCGGGCCGGAGGCCGGCGCTCCGTCGTTGGGATTCGACCTTTTCATCCCCAATTCCTCGCTCGGTGCCGTGGCGGACAAGCTCATTGCCGCAGCCAAACAGATCGGCGGACTTGCCTGCGGCTGGCAGGCATTCGAAACCGCGCGCATCGAGGCGGGCATTCCGCGCTTCGGCGTGGACATGGACGAAACGAACCTGCCGCTCGAATGCGGTATCGAAAGCTGCGCCGTGAGTTACAGCAAAGGCTGCTACATCGGCCAGGAAGTCATCAACCGCGTCCACAGTTTCGGCCACGTCACAAAGGAATTGCGCGGCCTCCGCCTTGCCGACGATTTGAAAGCCCCGCCTGTGAAAGGTGACAAACTGTTCCACCATGGCAAGGAAACCGCATACGTCACCAGCACGGTAAAATCACCGGCGCTCAATGCCAACATCGCGCTCGGTTACGTTCGCCGTGAAGCGAATCAAATCGGGACGGAACTGGTGTTGCAAACGGTGGCGGGTGAGAGTTCCGCAAAAATTGTGGAATTACCCTTTGTGAAATGATTTTCGGAGGGCGGAGTTCCACGACGCCCTGACATCTGACAGCAAGCAAGAATTCAGGGGCTCGCGGAGCTCGCCCCTCCGAAGGAAAATCAGCTCGCTGCCTTTATGCCTCTTTCTTGTGAATGTTCCGGCTGACTTTCGCCAGACGTTTTTCCCATTTGCCCTTGTGCGCCAGCGGATCGGCGTCCGTGCCCCACAGTTTTTTGACCATCTCGAGTTGCGGCACAAACGGGCATTTGGCCTTGGGATTTTTATAAACCTCCTCCATTTCGCGCAGCGCGAATTGCGCGCCGGTCATCACCGCCGACTGGCCGAACCGCCCGTTGAGCTGGTGCGCCGCGTCGTCCAGCGCGCCCCAGCGTTCCGCGTCGGTCTTGCCCCAAAGCGTCGGCTGCGTGTCCAGCCGCGCCAGGTTCCAGAACGCGATGCGGATTTGCCGGACCGGTTTGGCCTGGTCGCTCATCAATTTGCGGAAAATATTTTCCAAGACCGCGTTCATGACGGAGTTTTGAAATTGCGGTTCATGAAAACGATGGCCGCCGCTGACCTCGCTGAAATCGTTGAACCGGATGGTCAGGCCCAGCTCGCGCGCCTGCATTTGCTCGCGGCGCAACTGGCCGACCAGCCGCGTCGCCTCGCTCAATGTGAACGTCAGCGCGCCCTCGTAATCCGGCTCGTCATAAGGCAGCGTGGTGTTGCTGGAAATCGTGGTGCGGTCCTTGACCTCGAGCAGCAGCGGTTCGCTCCACAGACCGTTGGCAAACAGCCAGAGTTGCTGGCCCCAGATGCCGAACCGTTTCCTGAGCAAAGTCGAAGGCAATTTCGCCACGGAACCGAAGGTCGTCGCGCCGAGTGCCGCCAGCGCGCGTTGCCGGTTCTTGCCAATGCCCGAAAGCTCGCGGACAGAACGGTCTTTCAAGAATTCCTTTTCGTCGCCGGGTTTGATTTCGATGAAACCGGGTTTGGCGGCGTCTGTCGCGAGTTTCGACAGGCGCGAGGAATTCGCCAGACCGGCCGAAACCGGCAGTTTCACCTCGCGCGAAATGCGTTCGCGGATTTCGTTCACGTATTTTTCCGGCGTCGTGCCGCGCCAGACGTAACGGTCCATCGTGGTGAAATCCAGAAAGCCTTCGTCAATCGAGATGGGCACCAGCGTGGGCGAATATTCCTCGAGGATGCGGAACATCTGCCGCGAAAGCTCCCGGTAATCGTCGTAGTGCGGCTTGCACAGCACGCCGCGCGGACACAACCGCGCCGCCTCGAAGCACGCCATGCCGGTCTTGACGCCGAACTTCTTGGCCGCGCGATTGGCGGCGATGACAATGCCGTCGCCGCGCCGTCCCCCGCCGACCCAGACCGGGCGGCCTTGGAGTTTGGAATTACGGGCAATCTCGCAACTGGCGAAGAAACTGTCGCCGTCCACGTGCAGGATGCGAATGGCTGTGCCCATAATAGCCGCTTCCCGTTGGAGTTCACGCTTTAGCGTGTCTTTATGCTCAAGCAGTCCCGCAAGGCGGGATTGAACTCAAACGGCGTTTTTCAGGTTCGCCCAAAACAACGTGCCGTCAATCCTGACTTATGGCCTTGGACAAAGGCGGTCCAAGGGAAAATCGTCGAAAGCCGGACGCAAATTGCCGCTTGCCGCAAATTCGATTCGCGGCGATAATTTTGTTATGACCGCCACAGCCGTCATTGAACAAATCGAAAATCTGCCGCCGGAAGAACAATCGCGTGTCATCCAGTTTGCCATTGAACTGGCGCGCAAACGCCAGCTCACCGGAAAAGAATTGGTCGCGCTCGCGCACCGCATGGTGGAGTCTGACGACCCGGCTGAAGTTGAAAGATTGAAATCCGCCCTCACGCGCGGCTTTTACGGCGAATAGCCATGCCACGCATCCGGCGCACCCACCTTCCGCGCCTGCTGTATGCTCATTTGCTGGAGCGCGTCAAATCTCGGAATATTTCTGCCGATCAACTAGGTTTGTTCGCCGACTGGCTCGACACGCAGCCTGAAGTGCCGGAAGGGAAATGGTTCAAAAGATTTCCGGACATGACTGTTTGCGGCGAGGGCGAACTGATCAAAACCTTTTTGCAGCCCGGCCAGGTTGCTACCGGCAAAGAAATCAATTGAATCCGAGAAAAAAGCCCGTCAGGGCTGACATCTTTGTAGTTCGATTGTGCCAATTGAAACGAGCTCCGTAGGAGCGGCATCACCGGGAAATCTACGCAGAACATGTCGCTCCTACGGAGCTTGAATTGGTTTGGGTGGCAAACTACAGAGATGTCGCGCCGCTGGCGCTCACTTGACAAACGCAATTCCTCAAACGAGTTTCATTCTGACGCTACCCGAACTCGTCAATCGGGACTGACGCTATCCGAAGTCGTCAATCGGATTCTGGCCAGTGGCGGCATTGGTTAGTCTGAGCGCGCTATTGCGAGTCGCGCAACGCAAACGGTCAAATAGCTCACCCGCCGCGAGAGCATCCTCAACATTTTTGGCATTGAGGGATCCATTCATATCAAGACAAGAATGGGACTGTTTATGGAAATTGAAATAAACACTGTCCAAATAAACGTTGCCTCTGAACACCTAGTTCTTCTTGGCATGGTCATTTGGGCAGTAGTGCCGAAATTTCGGCGCCTGATGAGAAGGAAGAAGTAAAACAACTGCGGTAGACCCTTAAAAGGTCTGCCGCTCTCCAAATTATTTCGAGATTATCCAATCACTTTTTTGGCGAGAGTGAGTAATTTTTTAGCGGCCACGAGTAATAGACAGATTCTCCGTCATCAACTAGAAAAGTTTGCCAAGTGCCATCTGGATATTTGATGCACCACGACTCGTAATCCTCGCCTGAAGGTTTTCTCCAAACGGGATAAAATGTCTGTTTCTTTATTCCCCACAAATCTGAACAGTCAACCCGCATTATTCGGTCATCCGGATCCGGCACCCAGACAATACTGTGCTTGGTGTTATAAAAGCAGGCGCATAAAATCGCCAGAGCGATAAACCTCCAGATTTGCTTTCCGAACTTTTCATTTTGAAATCTCTTTTCAGCATCATGCCATTCCTTCTGAGCAAATTTATATTCTTGGAGAATATCTTCGGGCGTCAAAATTTTTTCTCCACTGTCATTTTTCATATTCCAGAATCATTGGCCGCCACTAAAAAAGTGTCAAATGGCAAAAGATCTTTCACCACTGACGGTGGTGGTTCGCGAAATTTTCTCGCCCGCCTGTCATTTTGAGGGTCTAATTTCCGCCACATGAAGCAGAAAGCTTATGCCCGGGCGGGCGTGGATATTGATTTGGGCAACCGGGTCAAATCCACGCTGCCGCGATTGCTCGCTTCCACGAACCGACCCGAAGTGCTCGGCAAGGTCGGTGGCTTTGGCGGTTTGTTCGCGCTTGATCTCAAGAAATATCGCGAGCCGGTGCTGGTCTCGTCCGTGGATGGCGTCGGCACCAAGCTCAAGATCGCCTTCGCGATGGACAAGCACGACACCATCGGCGCCGACCTCGTGAACCATTGCGTCAACGACATCGCCGTGCTGGGCGCCGAACCACTGTTTTTCCTCGATTATCTCGGCACCAGCAAGCTGGAGCCGCACGTCTTCACCGAAATCATCAAGGGTTTCGCGCGCGCCTGTGCGGAAAATCATTGCGCGCTCATCGGCGGCGAGACAGCGCAGATGCCCGGGTTTTACCAGAAAGGCGAGTACGATGTAAGCGGCACCATCGTCGGCGTCGTGGAAAAATCCAAGATGTTCAACCCCGACAACCCGATTGTCGGGGTGAAGCGTGGCGACGCCGTCATCGGCATCGCGTCATCCGGCCTGCACACGAACGGCTATTCGCTCGCCCGAAAAATTTTCTTCGAGCAACTGAAGCTCAAGCCAACGAGCCGCGTGCCGGGATTGAAAGGCACGATTGGTGATGAATTATTGAAAGTCCACGTCAGCTACGGTCCGCTCGTGCAGAAGCTGATCAAGCGCTTCAACTCTCAACCCTCAACCCTCAACTCTCAACCGGCGCTACGCGCCTTCGCCCACATCACTGGCGGCGGGTTCGTGGACAATATCCCACGCGTGCTGCCAAAGAAGTGCGATGTGATCATCCGCAAAGGTTCATGGGACATGCTGCCGATTTTCAAAATCATCGAAGCCAAAAGCGGCGTGCCGGACGCCGAGCTTTACCAGGTCTTCAACATGGGTATCGGCATGGTGGCGATTGTGTCGGCGGCCAAGGCGGAAGCGGTCTTGAAATTTATCCGCGCGCAAAAGCACCGGGCGTGGCTCATCGGCGAAGTGGTCGAAGGCAAGGGCCAAGCGCGGGTGATTTAATTTACGATTTACGATATACGATTTACGCTCCGCACGAAATTTCTGGGAAAATCGTAAATCTTCAATCGTAAATCGTAAATGGTTAGTAGCTCATCCGGTCGAGTTTCACCTTGCCGCGGAAAATCCAGTAGATGCAAACGGTGTAGGCAATCACCAGTGGCACGCCAATGCACGCGATGATGAGCATGATGCCCAGCGTTTTGGGCGACGACGCGGCGTTGTAAATCGTCAGGCTGTTGTCCGGATTGGGCAGGCTGTAAATCAGGTCCGGATAAATGTTCACAGCGAACAACGCCATGAGCGTCATCATCGCCGCGCACGACGACAGGAACGCCCGCCAGTCGCGTCCATGATGAAACTCGCGCGGGATGTTGGCGATGGACAGCATGTTCAACAGGGCGACGCTGAAGAGCCACGGATTTTCGCGCACACGCACGGCCATGTGCGGTACGTAAAGCAACGTGGTCATGGTGAGCGTCACGGCACAGATGACGAAGAAGATGATGCTCCGCATGGCCCAGACACGCAGTTTGTCGTGGAGTGCGCCCTCGGTTTTCATCGCGCCGTAAATCGCGCCGTGCATCATGAACAGCGCCACGGTGGTTACGCCGACCAGCACCGGGTACGGTTTGAGCAGGCCGAGAAATGTCCCGGCGAATTCGCCGTTCGCATCAATCGGAATGCCCCACGCAATATTGCCCAGCGCCACGCCCAGGAGCAGGCCCGACAGCAGGCTGCCGACGGAAAATCCTACGTCCCACATCTGCCGCCACCAGCGCATCGGCTGTTTGCTGCGGAATTCGATGGCCACGGCGCGGAAAATCAGCGACGCCAGCAGCAGGATCAGCGCGAGATAAAAGCCGGAGAAAACCGTCGCATAGACATTCGGGAACGCGGCGAACAACGCGCCGCCGCCGGTGACCAGCCAGACTTCGTTGCCGTCCCAGACCGGCCCGATGGCGTTGAGCAATGTGCGGCGCTCGGTGTCGTCCCTGGTGAACAGGTGCAGCGCGCCGATGCCGAGGTCGAAGCCGTCGAGCATCGCGTAGCCGGTGAACAGCACGCCGACGAGGATGAACCAGATGGTATTCAGGTCGAAAGCCATAACATGGAACGTGAATCGAGGGTGGTTAATGACGAAAGAATGGTGAATGACAAATGACGAATGGAAAACCGGTGCGACTTCCACAATTCGTCATTCGTCATTGGGAATTGATTAGTCATTATGGTCTAGTCATTAGTCATTTTTTGTGGGCAGCGCCAGTTTGCCGGACGGCACGAGGTCGGCGTCATCGGGACCGCGCTGGATTTTGTCGTTGAGCAGATAAATGAAAACCGCGAACAGCAAAAAGTAAATGAACGTGAACAAAATCAATGACGTGAGTACCACGTTGGCCTGTACAACTTTGGAAAGACCTTCCGGCGTGCGCATCAGGCCATAGACGATCCACGGTTGCCGGCCGACCTCGGCGGCGAACCAGCCGAGTTGGTTGGCGATTTGCGGGCCGAGCACGGATAAGACGAGAATCCACAACAGCCAGCGCCGTTCGTGCAGCGAGCCGTGACGGAAATAGAGAAATCCCAACGCGGCAATCGCGATCATCGCAAACCCAACCCCCACCATGCCGTGGAAAAACAGGAAGGACGCCTCGACCGGCGGACGGTCTTCTGGTGCAAAAGCGTCCAAGCCGGTCACGGTTGTTTTGGTGTCGAAATTCACCAACCAGCTCAACAACCCCGGCCATTGCAGGCCAACCACCTTTTGATCTTTTTCGTCCACAATACCGACGAGCGTAAGCGGCGCGTTGGAACACGTTTCATAAAGTCCTTCAAACGCGGCAAGTTTGGCCGGCTGATTTTTCGCCACGCCACGGGCGCTGCTGTCGCCACTGACCAATTGCAGCAGCGAAGCCACCAGCGCGACTGTCAAACCGACCCGCAACGACCCGCGGGCGAAATCCAGATGCCGCTTTTTCAGCAGATACCACGCGCTCACGCTCACGACGAGGAACGCGCCGGCCTGCCAGGCGCCGCACAGAACATGGAACAACCGGTCCAGCGTGGATGGGTTGAAAACCACCACCCAGAAATCCTTGACTTCCGCGCGCGCCACGCCGTTGTGAGTCACGATTTGGTAACCGGCGGGCGTCTGCATCCACGAGTTGGCGACGACAATCCAGACGGCGCTGAAGTGCGCGCCGAGGCAGACCATGCACGTGGAAAAGAAATGCAGCTTGCGACTGACTTTGTCCCAGCCGAACAACAGCACAGCGAGAAAACCGGATTCGAGGAAGAACGCAAAGATGCCTTCCGCCGCCAGCGCGCTGCCGAAAACATCGCCGACGTAGCGCGAATAAGTCGCCCAATTTGTGCCGAATTCAAATTCCATGACGATGCCCGTCGCCACGCCGATGGCAAACGTGAGGGCGAAGACTTTCGTCCAGAATCGCGCCATCTGGTGATAGACCGGGTTTTTGGTCTTGAGCCACAATCCTTCCATGACGACGAGCAGCACGCCGAGGCCGATGCTCAACGGCGGGTAAAGATAATGAAATGCAACGGTGGCGCCGAACTGGATGCGGGATAAAGTTAGAACATCCATACCCACCGATTTTGCAGCGGCGAAGTCCAGCGGTCAAATCAAAGTGACGGCATACGCCCGGCGCGATGAGGCAGCCGCTTGACAAATGAGCGAACGCCGACATAATGTCGGACATGAAGATTTTCACGGTCAGGCAGTTGGACCGCGAGCCGGCAGCGGTGCTGGATGCGGCGGACAAGGAGGGTGTCGTTCAAATCAAGCGGCGCAACGGGCGGGTTTATTCCGTGCAACCGGAAACGCAGCGCAAGAACATCACCGGACTGCCGGACTTCCGGGCGCGGCTGAAAAAGATTTTCCCCAAGCCGATTCCGGCAAAACAGGCTGCCATCGTTGACCGTTTGATCGCCGGGGAATGACGCCCTATGCTGACACCAATTTGTTGACGCGAATCTATTTGCGTCAGGAAGACACCGAGAAAGCGGTGGCTTTGATTGAGGGAGCAAAAGCCCGCGCCGCCATTCCGCTGCCGATCACCTGGCTGCACCGCACCGAGGTTGTCAACGCCCTGCAATTACACGTCTTTACCGCCCGCGCGCCGGGACAGCTCTTCATCACGCCGGAACAGGCGGCTTTGGGGCTGGCGAATTTCCGGGATGATCTTGGCCGCGAAAATTTTCTCCGGCCGGCGGTCGTGCCCTTGACGGAACTGGAGCGCCAGTTCGAGGAGCTTTCCCTTCGCCACACCGCCCGGCATGGTTTTCGAACCTACGATTTGTTGCACGTCGCTTCCGCACTCGCGCTCAAATGCGACACTTTTTGGAGCTTCGATCCCAAAGCCAGCAAACTGGCGGCGCTGGAAGGGTTAAAAGTCAGGCGTTAATCCAATGAAACTCCTCGTTATCGGTTCGGGCGGACGCGAACACGCACTGGTGTGGAAACTCGCGCAATCAACGCACGTCACGCAGATGTGGTGCGCGCCGGGCAACGCCGGAATTCAACAGGAGAAAACGAAGAAAACGGAGAAACCTGTTGAGTGCATCGACATTGGCGCGGAGGATTTGCCGAAACTGCTCGCGTTCGCACAGGAGGAAAAAATCGAACTCACGGTCGTCGGGCCGGACAATCCGCTCGCGCTGGGCATCGTGGATTTGTTTCAGAAAAACGGACTCCGGATTTGGGGGCCGAACCAGAAAGCCGCGCAATTTGAGTCGTCGAAAGTTTTCTCACAACGGTTCATGGAGAAATACGGCATTCCGACGGCAAAAGCCGGGACGTTCTCAGTGGCAGGGCCGGCAAAGGCTTTCGCGGCGTCACTCGGCGGCAAATGCGCCGTGAAAGCCGACGGCCTCGCACTTGGCAAGGGCGTTTTGATTTGCACCAGTGTTGCCGAAGCGAACAAGGCAATTGACGAAATTCTGGTTAGCAAAACTTTTGGCGCGGCGGGTGCGAACATTGTCATTCAAGAATTTCTTGAAGGCATGGAAATTTCACTGCACGCGCTCTGCGATGGCAAAACGGCCAAACTGTTCCCGACGTCGCAGGACCACAAACGCGCGCTGGACGGCGACCGGGGCTTGAACACCGGCGGCATGGGAACTTACTCGCCGACACCGCTTTTGAGCGACGCAGAATTGGCGGAAACAGGCCGCAAAATTCTTGAGCCGTTCATGCGCGGCTGCGCGGAGGAAGAAATTGATTTCCGCGGCATTCTTTATCCCGGCATCATGCGCACCGCAGACGGGCCAAAGGTGCTGGAGTTCAACGCACGCTTCGGCGACCCGGAAACGCAGGTTTATCTGACACGGCTGGAGAATGACCTCGTCGAACTGCTCGACGCCAGCATCAACGGCACGCTGAACAAAATCGAAATGAAGTGGAGTCCGATGGCGTCCGTGTGTGTGGTGATGGCCAGTGGCGGTTATCCCGGCAGTTACGCCAAGGGCAAACCCATCCTGGGCCTGGCCGAAGCGGCCGCGCTGCCAAACGTAAAGGTGTTTCATGCCGGCACGGCGTCAAAAGACGGTCAAATTGTCACCGGTGGCGGCCGTGTCCTGGGCGTAACGGCACTGGGCAGGGATTTGAAATCCGCTCAATCCGCCGCCTACGCCGCCGTGGAGAAAATCCATTTCGACGGCGCGCATTTCCGCCGCGACATCGCTGCAAAAGCGTTGTAGCGGCAGACGTCTCGTCTGCCGTGGAGGGCTGGCGTCCCGCCGCCCGGAAAGAACGCTGGAAGATTTGTGCGATTCTGAAATTTTCCAGTATGGGTTGTGTGTTCAAGGGTTTTATCTGCCGGGCGAGACGCCCCGGCTCTACGGCAGGCAGGATGCCCGCCGCTACAGAAAAGCGGCGCAGGGCCGCCGCAGTCCAAGACGCTGGCGCGTTCACCGGTGACGCTCGTTATGCGCGAAGCGTTTTGGACTGCGCCAGCCCTCTGGCGCTTTGTTTTGGGGGTGGCGCTGGGCAAGGATTTGAAAG
>Ga0074044_10000679_pt1 | contig 31845 bp, 24 predicted proteins | sample BogForMeECP23OM1_FD_94443 | JGI IMG/M metagenome (GOLD analysis project Ga0074044, IMG submission 94443) | Bog forest soil microbial communities from Calvert Island, British Columbia, Canada - Bog Forest MetaG ECP23OM1 | ecosystem: Environmental > Terrestrial > Soil > Wetlands ...
GCGCGACACCGTCGCGGTGGATACTTTGGCTCGTCTGGCAACGTCCCGGATGTCCACTCGAATGGCTCCGTCCAAATAAGTCTAATCTAGCACAGTATACGTTATCTCAAGCCATTTTCAGTGACACAGCTACGCCCAAGGCTGTATTGGGGGCACATGCGAAAACGTTTACCGTATGCTACTTATGCCGGGCCTTCCCCGCGGGTCATCGATCGGACCGTATTCCCGTTCCAATCTGCCGGTTTCATCCCTTCCCACACATGCACGAAACTGGGTTTGTTTCCTTGCAGGTCTAAGGTGGAGACTGCCACTACTTCTTCTGATAGCAGAACATCAGCTCGGTCATATCTGGGTCGCGGGCGACGATCTGTGTGGTGGTGAGCGAATCGGCGAGACCGGCAGATACCGCGCCAGGAAGCTTGTCGTTGGAGAGAACGAAGCCGCCAGGATTGAGCATCAGCGACATGTTGACGCGGGCCAGGGACTGCTCAAAGGCGTCGAAATACACAAAGATGTTGGTGCCAATGATGAGATCGAACCCCTGCTGGGCAGCGGGTTGCAAGCGCTGGTAAACAATGTTCATGTCCAGGGCAGTGACGCGGCGCACAATCGCAGGCCGGATCTTCACGGCGCGCGTCTGCGTTTCCGCGGCCGCACCCGTGGGAACGGCGATGGGCGCAACGGACTCCCCGATGTGCTCGCCGAGTTTTAACCAGTAGTTGACGAAACCCTTGCGGTATTCGGAAGTATGCCGGGCCGAAGTATCCCAAGGAAGTTGGACCGTATAGGAACGGCCTGCCGCGGCACTTTTCCTGGCGCGATCAATGTGAAAATTGACGTCAGGGCTTATGTCGAGCGAGTAAAGTTCTACGGTGGCAGGATCGGCTAGGCCGAGGCGGAAAAGGGAATCCAGCACGGCGAACGGCTGAATCGTCTGCAGGGGATAATAGTCGTTGCCCTTTTCTTTGTTGGCGAAATCCAGGCCAGGGCCGACCACCGCAACGCGATGAACGCTTCCGGGCTTGAGCAGACCCTGTTCCACCATGTGCCGAAGGTGCTCATCAATTAGGAAATCGGGCCAGAGATTGGTGTCGAGAGAGATGCCGCGCTGCTGGAAGAGTTGGAAGCGGGAATCGTCTTTTACCTGCGCGCGATAGTGGAGATACTCATCGCGCAGCCGGGCCAGATTATCGAGCAGGTACTTTTTGATCTTCTTGCGATCCTCGGGAGTTTTGAAGGAATAACCCTTCTTTTCCAGAAAGGCGCGCATGTGGGCGACGCCTTCAGTCGCATTGGGGGAAGTGATCGCGCGAATGAGATCATTGGCGCGATTTTCGGCGAAAGCGTTGACCAGGGAACTGCTGCCATATTTGGGCAGATATTCATCATCAATGCGGTATTCCTTGGTGAAAGTGACGCCAAAGCGCAGAAGATTCGTGAGCGTGTCTTCCTCGCCGCGATCCAGCCGTTCGCGGATTTGATGATCTTGCTTCAAGACCCACGCCGACCACTCTGCCGGCCCTTGTGTTGCAGGGCCGTTCAAGTCGGGAGGAAGCGAAGCGGACATGCCAGAGAGGACGGGGCGAGCTTCTTCGAGAGAGATAAATTGCGCTTTGGGCGAAGTCTGGCCGCAAACCGTGCTTGGGAAGAAGCAGAAGGAAACGATAGCGCCCGTCAGGAATCTGGGAATTGTCATTGCCGCCTTCCAGAGCTAGTTGGAAATCGGTGCGTGCGAGCCGGATTTGGCCTGATCAATCAACTGCTGCACTTTGTCGCGAGCGGCGTAATTTGGATTGGTGTCGAGCAACTTCTGCCAGTCTGCAATTGCGCCCTTGGCATCGTTCTTGCCCTGCCACTTCACAATCCCACGGTTGAACAGAGTGTTGGCCTTGTTGGGTTCGTACGTGAGGGCCTTGTTGAATTCGGCGAGCGCGGTGTCTGCCTTTCCCGTGTACCAATACGCGGTCCCCATGTCTGTGCGGACAGCGGCGTTGGCTGGCTGCAGTTTCAGAGAGCGCTCGTAATACTCGATGGCCGTGGGGTACTGCTTGACGTCGTAATAGATGTTGCCGATTCGCGTCAACAGTTCGGGATTGTTGGGATCCGCTTGCAAGCTTTCAAGCAATGGAGCGGCTTGCGTGTCCGCCATCCTTTTTAATTCCTCGGGACTGGGTATGGCGGCCAACGGCCCGAACGGAGCGGCTGGCGGAGTACCGTTGGGAGCAGCCGTAGGCGCCACCGCGCTCGCGACGCGTGCCGGACCGATGGATTTGCGGATGAACCAGCCTCCAGCCAAGCCCAGCAACAGGCAAATCAACGCGACGGCAAGAGCCTGAGCGGAGGTCCAGTTCACGCTGGCAGTTGTTGTTTTAATCTCGGGCACGATGTGTGGCTCCCTCTCTTCCGAACGTTGGCACGGGCTAGTTCTTCGCCTGGCCGCCCGCCTTGGCCTCGGCAATCATTTTTTCGACGATGGGCCGGCGATCCAGGCCAGGATGCGCCTTGAGTAGCGTTTCCCATGCAGCGATGGCTCCCGCCGCATCGTTCTTCCCCTTCCAGCGAATCATCCCGACGTTGAACAGGGAATTCGTGTCCTTGGGATCGTATTTCAGGGCTTGATCCAATTGTGCGAGCGCGCCATCAACGTCGCCGCCGTAATAGAGGCACGAAGCGAGTTCGGTGCGGATGGGAACGTTTTTGGGATCCAGCTTGAGCGATTTATCGTAATACTGCGCGCCTTCCTTGAATTGGTGCATCGAGCTATAGATGGAGCCGACTTGCGCCAGCAGGCCTGCATCGTTGGGCGTAGTCTTGAGCTTCTCAATAAGCGGTGCGGCCTTCGTGTCGGCCACGGCTTTCATTTGCTCTAAAGTTGCGGCCGGATGAGGTGCATTCGGCACACCCGCGATGGCAGCAGGGCGTGCGGCGTTGGCGGCCTTGCCGATGGGAAGATAGTAGCCCCCGACCATCCCCAAGACCATGCACACAGCGGCGAGCAAGCCTACTTGCCTTGGGGTCCAGCGTGGCGCGGGAGAGGTTGCCGTGGATTCCGAATTGTTCGCCATGAATTTCGATTACTCCTTCACCCGACTCGCATGTACAGGGCTGTACGCTGGGCAGCCAAGGAACCAGCAAGGGATTGGTCCCGCGTTTGAAACGAACGCAGCCTGCCGTCGGTATTCCTCCCCAAAGTGCCGGCTATCGCTAATACATTCAATATGTTACCCGTGCAACGCCGAGTGAATCCAGGGTTGGCCTCGGAAGAACACAAACGGAGGACCAACCCAGGGTGCGCGAAGCAAAAAGCGTAAGGTGTAGAGCGCACGAGGTGCCGTATCATTCATCACACACAATTGTGACATACATCACACGATGCATGCCTTGCGCTTTTGGCAAGTAAGCCTCCGGGCCTTGTTAGAACTCCGCAAACTTTGCGATACAATAGGCGCCTGTATGAGTGGAAACTTCCACGTCAGCCGGAGCTTTGGCGCTGCGGCGCGCGGGTGCCTAAGCCTGGCTTGCCTCTGCGCCTGCGTAATGGTGTTTGGCCGTGGAGCGGCCGAAGCGGCACAAGGGACTTTTGTCGGCACGAGCGGGTTCCGGTCGCGATTTGCAATTGCGGATTTTGACGGGGACCGCAAACCGGATCTAGCCACGGTACAAATAGAACGGGACGCAGTGATGGGGACGCGCTATTCCATCCGGTTGCAACTGAGTGCCGGCGGAGAATCGGCAATCGGGATCACCGGGCCGCTCGGCGGGTTGCAGCTTGTGCCGCGTGACGTCAACGGCGATGACGCGATGGACCTGATCGTAACCACGGCCTCGGACTCACGTTTTGTCGTCGTGCTGCTCAACGACGGGCACGGAAAATTCACGCAAGCCCGCGCGGGAGATTTCCCGGGCATCGAAAAGGATGAAGGGGTACGCCTGAGTGCGGTGCGAGGACCGGCGGAAGAATGTGCCACGCTGCAAGTGACCCGTGGCACGTTTGGAGTCGAAGGACTCATTGAGCGTAGTGCAAGTCCGGAGCGCAATTCGAGATTGTTGCTGGTGGGCCTTCACAAAGTAAGTTTAGCGGACTCTCGGCAAGGGAAGTCCGGCCGCTCGCCGCCTGTGGCCTTTTCCTGTTTGTAAATACTTTCTTCACACATTCGTAACAGTTTCGGAATGAGCGTAGACCTATCGTTCCGCTGATCCTTCACACCAGGGAAAGCACTATTGGCGCGAGAGTTTGGCGGAACCACAGAGAGAACTGGAATCCTGGGGTCGGAGTACTCCATCCAGTTTTGGGATGTGAGGGTAGAACGATGCAGCGTTTCATTCGAGGTGTCTGCCTGATGCTGGCCCTTGCGGCGGCAAGCTGTGGTGTCGCGAAAGCACAGCATGCACTCACTTGGGACGAGGTGCGGGCGCGTTTTGAGAGCGACAATCCGACATTGCGCGCCGGCAAGCTGGGTGTAGACGAATTTCACGCGCAGGAAACTACCGCCTATTTGCGGCCGAATCCCAATCTGGCGCTGACGGTGGATCAGATCAATCCCTTTGATGGCGGCCCGCCGCACAGCACTTTCGGATCGTTGCTGACGGTGGCGGCGGCAAGTTATCTGCACGAGCGGAGACACAAGAGGGAGTTACGGCTGGAGAGCGCGAAAGGGGCTACGGAGATAGCGGAGGACACGCAGGCAGACCTGGAGCGGACCCTGCTTTTCACACTGCGCATGGGATTCGTGCAAGCACTGCAAGGAAAGGCGGTTCTGGCGCTCGCAAAAGAAAATCTGGAGTACTACGACAAAGTTCTGGAAGTGAACCGGGAGCGTTACAAGGCGGGAAGCATCGCGCAAATGGATCTCGACCGGCTGGAGCTTCAGCGCATCCAATATCTGGCGGACTTGGAGACGGCGGATGTGAACTTGCGCACGGCCAAGATACAATTGCTGGCATTGCTGAACGAGCAGACGCCCGTGGATCAGTTCGATGTGGCCGGTCCTTACGAGTTTGCAGCGCAAATTGCGCCGCCCGACGAATACCGGCGGTTCGCGATAGAATCTCGGCCAGACTTAAAGGCAGCGCTCCGTGCCATCGACAAGGCGGAGACGGATCACCGCCTGGCCATGGCGAATGGATCTACCGATCCGACGTTTGCATTTGATGTGGGGAGGAATCCTCCAATCGATCAGTACATCGGCTTCAACGTCAGCGTGCCCCTCCGTATCTTTGACCGCAACCAGGGTGAAAAGCTGCGTACACAAATTGATATTGACCGCGACCGGCGCGTTGCGGATGCCGCTCGCGCCCAGGTGTACAACGATGTGGACTCGGCCTATGCCACGGTGAACAGCACGATTGTGCTCCTGAAACCCTACAAGGATTTGTACCTGGCGCAAGCTGAGCGCGTGCGCGATACGGTAACCTTTGCTTATCAACATGGAGGAGTGTCGTTGCTCGATTTTCTGGACGCGCAGAAAGAGTATCGCGACACGGAGCTGAACTACCTGAATCTGATAGGGTCGTATTTGATGGCGGCGAGCCAGATGAATCTAGCCGTGGGACGCGAGGTCATCCAATGATGCGCAGGTTTCGTATGCCGCTGCTATGCGCTGCCGGGCTGTGCGCATTGCTGATAAGCTGCGGCGACAAAAAAGAGACGGAAGGCGGAGCGCCGCCACCGGCGAAAGTGGAGAAAGAGCAGGACGTCAACTTGCTGCAGGTGGACCATCCGGAACAGTTCCCCCTTGCGGCGGCCACGGAGTATCTTGCGTCTCCCATGCTAACGGTTACTGGCGTGGTGACTCCCGACGTTTCGCGTACTGTTCCCGTCATCTCGATTGCCACGGGCCGCGTGGTAGAGATTCACGCGCGGCTCGGCGACACGGTAACCAAGGGCCAACTCTTGCTGCGCGTGCAAAGTGCGGACATTGCCGCGGCATTCTCCGATTACCGCAAAGCCGTAGCGGACGAAAAGCTGGCCAAAACCCAATTTGAACGTGCCAAGTTGCTTTACGACAAGGGCGCCATTTCCTTGAACGATTATCAGACTGCGGAGGACGTGGAGAACAAAGCGCAAGTGGACGTGGAAACTACCGCCGAACACCTGCGCGTGCTGGGAAGCCCCCTGGATCGCCCTTCGGGGCTCGTTGACATTCTCGCGCCCGTTTCGGGAGTGATCACCGACCAGCAGGTGACCAACGCGGCGGGCGTGCAGGGACTTTCCGCTCCCGCGAACCCCTTCACGATTTCGGATTTGTCGCGCGTGTGGATCCTCTGCGATGTGTACGAGAACGACCTGGCGAATGTGCGCGTTGGAGAGACGGCTGAAATCCGGTTGAACGCGTATCCCGGGAAGACACTCACTGGAACGATCAGCAATATCGGGCCAATCCTGGACCCGAACATCCGTACGGCGAAGGTGAGGGTGGAGATAGCGAACCCGGGACTACTGATGAGGGTGGGGATGTTTGTAAGCGCCACCTTCCACGGCCAGAAAAAGGAACGGCGCGCGGCGGTGCCGGCCGACGCCATTCTGCATTTGCACGACCGTGATTGGGTGTACGTCCCGGCAGGCGAAAAAAAATTCCGGCGTGTGGAAGTGCAGGCAGGCGCCAGCCTCCCCGATAAAATGCAGGAGATTCGCGCGGGGATTGCGCCCGGCCAGCAGGTTGTGACCAACGCACTGGTATTACAGAACACGGCGGAACAGTAGATCGGGGCTTCATGGACACAAAGAAAAGCCCATTGATTTCCGGGTTGGTGGATTTCGCGCTGACGAACCGCTTCATGGTGTTGGCGTTGACGCTGTTGCTGCTCGTGTGGGGCGCGATCTCTTTTCACAATCTGCCGGTGGAGGCGTACCCTGACGTTGCGAATAACTATGTGCAGGTAATTACGCAGTGGCCCGGGCGCGCTGCGGAAGAAGTGGAACAGCAAGTCACCATCCCCATCGAAATCCAGATGAACGGTCTGCCGCATTTGGCCCACCTTCGCTCTGTGTCTCTTTTCGGCCTCTCCAGTCTGATGCTCATTTTCGATGACTCTTCGGACAATGATTGGAACCGCCAGAAAGTGCTGGAGAGGTTGTCCATGGTCACGCTGCCTGCGGGACTGCAACCGCAGATGGGCACCGATTACAGTCCGGTGGGGCAGATCTACTGGTACACGCTGAAAAGCACTAATCCCAAGTACGACCTCATGGAATTGAAGTCGCTGGAGGACTGGACGCTCGAAAAACAGTTCAAGTCCGTGCCAGACGTGGTGGATGTGGTGAGCTTTGGCGGAACGACCCGGGAGTATCAGGTGCGTGTGGACCCGGACAAGTTGGTGGCCTACGGGCTGACCATCGGGCAGGTGGAACAGCAACTTGCCAACAACAACGTCAATGCAGGCGGAAGCTTCATCGAATCCGGTTTGCAGCAAATCAATGTGCGCGCCGTGGGCTTGATCACGGACTCGCGGGACATCTCGGACACCGTCCTGAAAGCCCAGAATGGCGTGGCCCTGCATGTGAGGGACATTGCGACCGTCACGCAGGGGCCGCGCATTCGCCTGGGGCAAATTGGGAAGGCACTGCGCCGGGATGACGGGAAAATCATTGATACCGATGACGTGGTGGAAGGGATTGTCTTGCTGCGCAAGGGCGCGAACGCGGATACCACGATCGAAGATATTCACGCAAAGGTGAAAGAGCTGAACGAGCGGATCTTGCCCCCGGGAGTGCAGATCGTTCCGTTCCTCGATCGCAGCGACCTGGTCCACTTCACGACGCACACCGTGCTGCACAATCTGACCGCGGGAGTGCTGCTGGTCTCCATCATCCTGTTTTTCTTTCTTGGCAACGCGCGCGGAGCGCTGATTGTGGCGCTCACGATACCGTTTTCGCTCCTCTTTGCCTCCATCTGCCTGGACCTGAATAAGATTCCCGCGAACTTGCTGTCGCTGGGCGCGCTGGATTTTGGGATGGTGGTGGACGGGTCGGTGGTGGTCATTGAGAATATCGTGCGCCACTACAACCTGCCCTCGAACGCGGGCAAGACGAAGCTTGAAAAAATTCGGGACGCTGTGCAGGAAGTGCTGCGGCCGGTATTTTTTGCGCGGGCCATCATCATCACGGCGTACATGCCCATCTTTACTTTGCAAAGCGTCGAAGGACGCCTGTTCCGCCCCATGGCCTGGACCGTTTCCTTTGCATTGCTTGGCGCCCTCGTCTTTTCCATCGTTATCGCCCCTGTATTCGCAGAAATAGCGTTCCGGCGCGGAGTTACGGAGTGGCGCAACCCTGTGATGGAGTTTCTGAGGAAGAGGTACCGGTCGAGCGTGCGATGGGCACTGGAGCATCGCAGGGTCACGTTGACGGCAGCGGGCGCATGCATTGCGGCAACCTTTATTCTGTTGTTTAGCGGAATCGTCGGGTCAGAGTTTCTGCCGCACCTGGACGAAGGAGCGATATGGGCTCGCGGCACACTGGCGCCTAGCACGGGACCGACCGAAGGCACACGCGTCATGAATCAGGCGCGGCTGATCTTGGCGGCCTTTCCCGAAGTAAAGCAAGTCGTGTCTCAGGTCGGGCGTCCCGACGACGGAACAGACACTACCGGCTTCTTTAATACCGAATACTTTGTAGATTTGAAGCCGAAGGCCCAGTGGCGTCCGGTATTCCGGGAAGACAAGGATGCCCTTATTTCCGCGATGGACAAGGAACTCAGCAAAATACCTGGAGTTCTGTGGAATTTTTCTCAGCCGATTTCGGACAACATGGAAGAGGCAGTCAGCGGGGTCAAGGGCGAATTAGCCGTGAAGATGTATGGCGATGATCTGAAAGTTCTGGAGCAAAAGGGCGACGAAGTGGTGGACGTGATGCGCGGCGTTGCTGGAATTGAGGATCTGGGGCTATTCCGAGTGCTGGGGCAACCTAATTTGGACCTCAGCGTTGACCGGCAGAAGGCCTCACGCTATGGATTGAACGTGACGGATGTGCAGGACGCGGTGGAGACGGCAATTGGGGGCAAAGCCGTGACCCAGGTGCTGCAGGGAGAGAGGCGCTACGACCTGGTGGTGCGGTACCAGGCGCCCTACCGGGATACGCGTGAGGCCATCGAAAAGATCCGCATCGTGGCGCCGTCCGGGGAGCGCGTCAGCCTGGCGCAATTGACCAACACGCGCGTGGAAGACGGCGCTTCGGAGATTTACCGCGAGTCGAATTCCCGCTACATCGCCATCAAATACAGCGTCCGCGGGCGCGATTTGGGCGGCGCCGTGGAAGAGGCGATGTCCAAGGTGGAAAAGCAGGTCAAGTTGCCCGTGGGCTATCATCTGGATTGGGCGGGAGAGTATGAAAGCCAGAAGCGTTCACAGCGGCGTTTGATGATTGTGCTGCCGATCACGATCCTGGTTATCTACATCATTTTGTTTTCGATGTTCAAGTCGGCGAAGTGGGCGGCGCTGACGCTGATGAACGTCTCCATGGCGCCACTGGGCGGGATTCTGGCGCTGTTGGTCACGGGTACGCACTTTAGCGTCTCGAGCGGCGTGGGCTTTCTGGCGCTGTTTGGCGTTTCCGTCGAGGTGGGCGTCATCATGATTGAGTACATCAATCAACTGCGTGCCCAGGGCTACTCCATAGAAGACGCCGCGGTGGAAGGGGCGATTCTAAGATTGCGTCCCATCATGATGACCATGCTGGTGGCGATGTTGGGGCTGTTGCCCGCCGCACTATCGCGCGGAATCGGCTCGGACTCGCAGAGACCATTTGCGATTGTGATCGTGGGCGGCTTGTTCGCAGCTTTATTCATCAGCATCTACTTGCTGCCGACGATGTACGTTTGGGTGGCGCGAGACACCGACCTGCTGCCATTCAACGAAGCGGAATGGGAAGAGCCGACCTAGAAAAGTGAACAGCACGCAGTGACGCACGTCACAAAATCTGATGTGCGACTGCCCAAGTCGTCATTGCCCTTATTTCATCGTACTTTCCATTGATTTCAACTGCCGCGCAGCCTACCATTTTCTTGATACCTTTTTTTGAGTTTGCCCGGAGAAACCTAATGACCCGCAAAATGTCTATCGTCGACGGCAATGAGGCCGCCGCGGCCGTCGCCTACCGCATCAACGAGGTGATCGCCATCTATCCGATCACGCCGTCGTCCAACATGGGCGAGTGGTCCGACCAGTGGAGCGCTGAAAAGAAGCCCAACATTTGGGGAGCAATCCCGGATGTGATCGAAATGCAGAGCGAAGGCGGCGCAGCAGGTGCGTTACATGGCGCACTGCAGGCGGGCGCGCTGGGCACCACCTTTACCGCATCGCAGGGCCTCCTCCTGATGATCCCCAATATGTTCAAGATCGCAGGGGAGTTGACCGCAGCGGTAATCCACGTCGCCGCCAGGACCGTGGCAACGCATGCTCTGTCCATTTTTGGTGACCATAGCGACGTGATGGCCACTCGCACCACCGGTTTTGGCTTGCTGGCATCGAATTCGGTGCAGGAGGCGAGCGACTTTGCTTGTATCGCCCAGGCCGCCGCGCTCGAGGCACGCGTGCCGTTCGTGCACTTCTTCGACGGGTTCCGCACCTCCCACGAAGTGAACATGATCGAACCCCTGAGCGACGACGACTTGCGCGCGCTGATTGATGACAAATTTGTGCGCCAGCACCGCGAGCGCGCCATGTCGCCGGATCGCCCCATCCTCCGCGGCACGGCGCAGAACCCCGACGTGTTCTTCCAGGCGCGCGAAGCGTGCAATCCGTATTACCGCGCGTGTCCCACGATTGTGCAGGACGTGATGGATCGCTTCGGGAAGCGTACGGGGAGGAAATATAACCTCTTCGATTATTACGGGCCTACGGACGCTGAGCGCGTGGTGATCCTGATGGGCTCCGGCGCAGGCGCTGCGGAAGAGGCTGTGGACGGGCTCCGGAAAGCGGGAGAAAAAGTTGGTTTGTTGAAGGTGCGCCTGTACCGGCCGTTTGCGGCGTCGGCGTTCCTTAACGTCATTCCCGCTAGCGCCAAGGCGATTGCGGTTCTGGACCGCACGAAAGAACCGGGCAGCCTTGGCGAGCCACTCTACCAGGATGTGCTGACGACCTACGCGGAGAGATACGCGACCAAGCCTGGCGCGGGCATTCCTCGCATCATCGGTGGGCGTTATGGCTTGTCGTCGAAGGAATTCACGCCCTCGATGGTAAAGGCGGTATTTGACGAACTGAAGAAGCCGGAGCCTAAGAATCATTTCACCGTTGGCATCCAGGATGACGTGACGCACACCAGCTTGGCCTACGACCCCGATTTTTCGACCGAGGATCCGCGCACGGTGCGCGCTCTCTTTTATGGATTGGGTTCCGACGGCACAGTGGGCGCCAACAAGAACTCCATCAAGATCATCGGCAAAGGTACGAACAATTACGCGCAGGGCTACTTCGTGTACGACTCGAAGAAAGCGGGCGCGGTGACGGTTTCGCACCTTCGCTTTGGGCCGGATCCCATCCGCTCCACGTATCTCATAACCAAGGCAAATTTCGTGGCATGTCACCAGTTCCAGTTCCTGGACCGCATTGACGTGCTGGCGGCGGCAGAGCCCGGCGCGGTTTTTCTGCTGAACTCACCATTTGGGGCGGATGAAATCTGGGATCACGTGCCGCGGCAGGCGCAGGAAATCATCATCAAGAAGAAGTTGCGTTTCTATGTGATTGACGGCTACACCGTGGCGCGCGCCGCGGGCATGGGCAGCCGCATCAACACAATTATGCAGACCTGCTTCTTCGCGATCAGCGGCGTGCTGCCACGGGATGAGGCGATTGCCGCTATCAAGAAAGCAATTTCGGATACCTATGGCAAGCGCGGCGAAGCCGTGGTGCAGAAGAACTACGCGGCAGTAGATGCGGCTCTGGCCCATCTCCACGAAGTCAAGGTGCCGGCCAAGGTGACGGCGCTCTTCGACATGCTGCCGGCCGTATCGCCGCAAGCGCCGAAATTTGTGCGCGACGTTCTGGGAACAATCATCACCGGAAACGGAGATTCGCTGCCGGTCAGTGCGATGCCGATTGACGGAACCTTTCCGACGGGCACGGCGATGTGGGAGAAGCGCAACATCGCCAAGGAAATCCCCGTTTGGGACGAGGCGTTGTGCATCCAGTGCGGCAAATGCGTGCTGGTATGCCCCCACGCCGTAATTCGCGCGAAGGTCTATGACTCCTCGCTGCTGAAGGATGCGCCGGCGACCTTCAAATCTTCCAAGCCGCGTTGGCGTGAATTTGAAACGCTGAAGTACACGCTGCAAGTGGCGCCGGAAGATTGTACCGGCTGCAAGCTGTGCGTGGAAGTCTGCCCCGCGAAGAGCAAGAGCGAAGTGAAACACAAAGCCATCAACATGGAAGACCAGGCGCCGCTGCGCAAGCCGGAAAGCACGAACTGGGAGTTCTTCCTGTCGCTTCCGGAACTCGACCGCAACAAACTGTCGCACACGCAAGTGAAGGACTCGCAGTTGCTCGAGCCACTCTTCGAGTTCTCCGGCGCTTGCGCGGGCTGCGGAGAGACGCCCTACATCAAGCTGCTGACGCAGCTCTTCGGAGACCGCTTGCTGAACGCGAATGCCACCGGCTGCTCCTCGATCTATGGCGGAAACCTGCCCACCACGCCGTACACGTTGAACAAGGAAGGCCGCGGTCCCACGTGGTCGAACTCGTTGTTTGAAGATAACGCGGAGTTCGGGCTGGGAATGCGCCTGGCTGTAGACCAGCAAAATGTGTACGCCCGCGAGTTGTTGAAGCGATTGAGCGCCCCGATTGGCGAAGTGCTCGTCAAAGGCTTGCTGGAAGCCGATCAATCCAAGGAAGTGGGAATTCAGGAGCAGCGCAATCGCATTGTAGAGCTCAAGAAAAAGCTGCACGCGCTGAACACGCAGGAAGCGCTGGCGCTTCTGCCGGTGGCCGATTGCCTGGTGCGCAAAAGCGTTTGGCTGCTCGGCGGAGACGGCTGGGCCTACGACATTGGCTTTGGCGGACTCGATCATGTGCTGGGATCGGGGCGCAACGTCAATGTGCTGGTGCTCGACACGGAGGTCTACTCCAACACCGGCGGACAGATGTCCAAGGCCACTCCGCGCGGCGCGGTGGCGAAGTTCGCGATGGGCGGAAAGCGCACGGGGAAGAAAGACCTGGCGATGGAAGCGGTCAGCTACGGTTACGTCTACGTCGCGCGAGTGGCGATGGGCGCCAACGATACGCACACAGTGAAGGCATTCCTGGAAGCGGAAGCGCACGTTGGGCCTTCGCTGATTATTGCTTACAGCCATTGCATTGCTCATGGCTACGACATGTCCATCGGATTGGACCAGCAGAAGAAGGCAGTGCTGGCGGGCTATTGGCCGCTGATGCGTTACAACCCTTCGCTGCGCTTGGAAGGCAAGAATCCGTTCCTGCTGGATTCCAAGGCGCCCAGCATTCCGTTGAAGCAGTACGCCTACCAGGAAGCGCGCTACACCATGCTGGTGCGCAGTGATCCGGAAGCGGCACGCGATCTGCTTAAAGTGGCGCAGGACGACGTGGAACGCCAGTGGCGCGTCTATGCCAACCGCGCTGCCATGGCAGGACGTTCCGAATCGCCTCACATTGCTCCGGAAGAACCGGAATCCGCACCCGAACCCGTGAAGAAGGGAGGGGAAGAGGAATGAGCGACCTCACCACGAAGTATCTTGGACTCAACCTGAAATCACCCTTGCTGGCTTCGGCTTCGCCGCTATCGGAATCGGTGGATAACATCAAGCGGCTCGAAGATCATGGCCTGGCGGGCGTGGTCCTGCCGTCGTTGTTCGAGGAGCAGTTGGAGCTGGAAAGCTTGGCCGTGGATTCGGATCTCGCGCGTGGATCGGAAAGCTTTCCGGAATCCGCGAATTTCTTTCCGGATCTGCAAACCTACAACCTGGGGCCGGATGGCTATCTGGAATTGATCCGCCACGCCAAGGAAGCCGTGAACATTCCGGTGATCGCCAGCATTAACGGCGCATCCAGCGGAGGCTGGCTGCAATATGCGCGATTGATGGAAGAGGCGGGCGCCGATGCGATTGAGCTGAACATCTATTCGATCGCCACGGACCCGGCGGTGAGCGGGGCGGAGGTCGAGCAGGGCTACATTGATCTGGTGAAACAATTGAAGCGCAGCCTGCGCATTCCGCTGGCCGTGAAGCTATCGCCGTTTTTCAGTGCTCCGGCAAATATGGGAGTGCGGCTGGATGAAGCGCGTGCGGACGGCATCACCTTGTTCAACCGCTTCTATCAGCCCGACTTTGACATTGATCAGATGGAGATTTCACCTTCGCTGAACCTCAGCCGCCCGGAAGAACTCCTTCTGCGCCTGCATTGGACCGCCATTCTGTTTGGCCATGTGCGCGCCGACCTGGGCATCACCGGTGGGGTACACAGTTCGCGGGATCTCCTGAAGTGCATTCTGGCGGGAGCCAAAGTGGCGTTCATGACGTCCGCGTTGTTGCGCAACGGCGTCCATCATGCCGCGCACGTGCTTGCCGAAGCGAACCGCTGGTTGGACGAGCATGAGTACAGCTCGATTCAGCAGATGTGCGGAAGCATGAGCCACGGCTCCGTGCCGGATCCCACCGCGTTTGAACGCGGCAACTACATGAAGGTGCTGAGCTCGTACACGCTGCGGGCGAACGTTTTCAACGATTAGCCGCCGTCGCGTTGCTGCTACTCCTCGAGTTCAGAAAAAACTTCTTCCGCCAGGTGAAAGGCGGAATTCGCCGCGGGCATGCCGCAATAGATCGCGGCGTGTAAAAGGGTCTCCCGCAACTCTTCGCGAGTCACCCCATTCTGCAGCGCGCCACGAATGTGCATCTTTAATTCATTGTCGCGATTCAGCGCCACCAGCATGGCGATGGTAATCAGGCTGCGGGCCCTTCGTGGCAGGCCCGTTCGCGACCATATCTCGCCCCAGGCATAGCGTGTGATCAAATCCTGAAACGCAAAATTGAATTCGTTCTCCGCCGCCTGGGCGCGCTCGACGTGCGCTTCCCCCAGCACCGCGCGGCGTACTTTCAGGCCTTCTTTGTAACGATCGCGCTCGTCCATGTTGAGCTCCCTTATTTCGCAAGGAAATTGGCTACGTGACTGTTGAACTCGCCCTGGGCCTCAAGGTTGGAAAGATGCGCGGCATTCACTTCTATATAGCTTGCGCCCGGAATGTGTTTTGCCACGAATTGCCCATCGGCCGCGGGCGTACTCAAATCGTGGGTGCCAGCAAGGACGAGCGTAGGTATTTTGATATTTTGCAGCGCCTCGCGCTGGTCCATATCGCGCACCGCCGCGCAGCTGGCGACGTAGCCTCCCGGATTAGCTCCCTCGAGCATGTGCAGAACCGCCGCGGTTTCCGCTGGATGAGCGGCACGATAGGAGGGCGTCAACCAGCGTTCCAGGACGGCCCCAGCCACCGCCCGCATCCCGCCCTTTTGAACGGCGTCAATGCGCGCATTCCAGGATTCAAGCGTGCCGATTTTCGCGGCGGTATTGCAGAGCACGATTTTGTGAAACCGCTTAGGAGCGTTCGCGCCCAAAAACATGCCAGTCATTCCGCCCATCGAAAGCCCGCAGAAATGAACGCGATCCAGTTGCAGACAATCGAGCAGGCGCACAACGTCCCAACTCAATTGTTCGATAGTGTAGGGGCCCGGCGTGGCGCTGGATTGGCCGTGGCCGCGCGTATCGTACCGCAACAAACGAAAGTTCTCTGTGAACGTCGCGACTTGCGGGTTCCACATCCGGTGCGTCGTGCCGAGAGAGTTGGAGAAGACAAGAACCGGGGCGTGCTCCGGGCCGGACCATTCATAAAAGATCTGGGCATCGGGCAGTTTGGCAAAGGGCATGAGCGTGGCGCTCCTTGGTCAGCGGGCAATTGAGAATTCACGCGCTTCTGTGATCACGCGGCTGATTAACTCATCGGTGCTGCCCAGATAGTTTCGCACATCGAAGAGACTTTCCAGGTCGGCAGGCGTCAGATGTCCGCGCAATCCTGATTCTTCGCGAAGAACATCTTTCAGGTGGCGATTTTGTTCGCGTGTTTTCTTGCAAGCGGCTTCAACCAGTAGGTGCGCTGGCATTTTACCCATGCGGTCGCCGAGAGCCATGGTGACGGCCTCGGCAAAAATGAGGCCATTGGTCATTTCGAGATTCTTCCGCATGCGCTCGGCGTCTACTGCAAGGCCAGGCAACATCTCCGCCAGATGGTGAAGCGCGCCGCCGGACAGGCGAACAATCTCCGGAAGCGTCTCCCATTCGGCGTGCCAGCCGCCCAGCCCGCGCTGCTCCTCCTGGGGCATGGCGGAAAGGAGCGTGGCGACGAGGCCGGGAAGACGCGTTGCGGCCGCGAGAACCACGGCGCAAGTGACCGGATTGCGTTTGTGGGGCAGGGTAGAAGAACCGCCGCGCCCTTCGACATAAGGCTCAAAAAGTTCGGCAATTTCAGTTTGCGTGTGAAGAGAGATGTCACGCGCGATCTTGCCGAGAGTCCCCGTGCACAGGCCCAGAGTGGTGGCGAGTTCCACGACGCGATCGCGATGTGTGTGCCAGGGAATTGCGGGGAGCGCGAGGCGGAGTTCTTCGGCCAGCGCCTTAGCGACCTCCGGGCCACGGCCGCCGAGTGCAGCGAGCGTGCCGACGGCGCCGCCGAATTGCAGCGTCAAGACGCGCGGCTTGATTTCGGCGAGACGCTTGCGATGGCGGGTGACGGCGTCCAGCCAGCCCGCAACGATGAAACCAAACGTAGTCGGCAGGGCTTGCTGCATCCACGTGCGCGCCACAACGGGAGTGGCGCGATGTTTATCCGCGAGCGCAGTCAGGGTATCGTTGAGCCGAGCCAAATCCTGCTCGGTCAAGCCCAGCGCACCGCGCACTTGCAGGACACAACCGGTGTCAATCACATCCTGGCTGGTGGCGCCCCAATGGACAAAGCGAGCCGCGTCCTTGTCCTCGTGCGCGACGAGTTCCGTAAGCTTCCTGATCAAAGGAATGGCCACGTTGCCCGAGAGCGCGGCGTCTTGAGCGATTCCCGCAAAATCGAACTTATCCGCGCGACACTTGTCCGTGATGATTTGTGCTTGCGAGTGCGGCACAATGCCGCACTTGGCTTCGGCGCGAGCGAGCGCGGCTTCAAAATCCAGCATGCCCTGGATGCGCGCTTCGTCGGTGAAATGCTTATCCAGCGCGTCGTAGCGAAATGAGGCGTCAAGAAGACTCATCGGCCGAAGTATCTCCGTAAATCAGCAATCAAAGAACACGGTTTCATCTTCGCCCTGAAGGCGGATATCCCACTCGAGAGTGTGCGGCTCGTCTGCAAGAGGCCGGGCAACCAGCGTGGCCCGCCGTTCAGCGGGCGCAAGATTCAAAACGTGATCTGCGGCGAGCGCTGGCTCATCGGGGAAATAAAGACGCGTGACCAACCGGCGCAGCAATCCGCGCATGAACACCGTCACTTGGATATGAGGCGCTTGCGGGCGCCCATCCGGCCCCGGCACGCCGCCCGGCTTGATGGTCGTGAAGGAGAACTCGCCTCGCTCGTTCGTGGGGATGCGTCCGAATCCAAAAAACTTCTGCTCAGGCGATTTCTCTCGGACATCTTCCGGCAGAGCATATTTGCCCTGGGCATCAGCCTGCCAGAGTTCGAGGCAAGCGTCAGGTACAGGCTGGCCTTCGCCATCCAGTATCCGCCCGCGAATGGTGACGCGCTCGCCGCCGAATGCACCCTGCGTGAGATCTGAACGATTCAGCCAGTCCATGCCGATGCTGAAATACGGGCCCACGGTTTGTGAAGGCGTGGTTTCTCCGCTCATGTCATCGCTCCATGGGAGTGGCGTTGCGGCCACGCAGCACAATATCAAATCGGAAGCCCAGGGCGATCTCCGGAGTTGTCGTTGCCCAATCGAAAACCGAAATCAAGCGCTTGCGCGCGGACTCCACGGGCACACTGTTATAGATCGGGTCGAATTCGAGCAACGGATCGCCGGGAAAATACATTTGCGTCACCAGCCGCGTGGCGAAAGCGGGTCCGAACACGGAGAAATGGATGTGCTGGGGCCGCCAGGCGTTGTAGTGATTGCGCCAGGGATACGCGCCGGGCCGGATGGTGACGAAACGGTAGCGGCCTTCGTCATCCGTGAAGGTCTGACCCATTCCCGTGAAATTGGGATCGAGCGGAGCGTCATGTTGGTCCGCTTTGTGCAGATAACGCCCGGCGGCGTTGGCCTGCCAAATTTCCACCAGCGAATTCGGCACGGGCCGGCCATCTCCATCCAGCAGCCGGCCGCTGACAACGATGCGCTCGCCCAAAGGCTCACCTTTGTGCTGCCGCGTCAAATCGAACGCTTTGGGCGCAACGATTTCTTGAGAAAAGAATGGCCCGGTGGTTTCGGAGAGCGTGTGGGGCAACTGAATCAAAGGCCGCGTGGGTGCACGCTTGATCGAGGAAGCATAAGGCGGATGCAAAAGCTCCGGCTGAGTACCGGGGGAGGGCCTGCGATATCGCAGCATCGGCATCATTCTGCATTTCCCTCAGACGCGTTCGAGAATTACGGCAATCCCCTGGCCAACGCCGATGCACATGGTGCAAAGCGCGTAACGTCCTTTAGTGCGCAGCAACTGATAGAGCGCGGTGGTCACCAGGCGCCCTCCGCTCGCGCCAAGCGGATGTCCGATGGCGATGGCGCCGCCATTGGGATTGACGTGCGCGGCATCGTCAGGCAGGCCAAGCTCGCGAAGAACGGCTAGCGCTTGGGCGGCGAACGCTTCGTTCAATTCGATGACGTCCATCTGCGTAAGATTCAGCTCCGCCTTGGCTAAAACCTTGCGCGTCGCCGGAACAGGTCCCATGCCCATGATGCGCGGGGCGACCCCAGCGGCTGCTGCGGCGATCACGCGGGCCTTCGGCGTAAGGCCGTGGCGCTTGATGGCTTCTTCGGAAGCGAGCAGCAGGGCACAGGCGCCGTCGTTCACACCGGAAGCGTTGCCCGCCGTCACGGTGCCGTCGGGCTTCACCACGCCTTTTAGTTTCGCGAGCGCCTCGAGTGTCGTGTCTGGCCGCGGATGTTCATCCACGCTGACGACCGCCGCATCACCCTTCTTTTGCGCGATGGAGACGCTGATAATCTCTTCCGCCAGGCGGCCCGCTTTCATGGCCTCACTCGTACGCTGCTGGCTGCGAAACGCAAAAGCATCCTGGTCGGCGCGCGCAATGTGATATTCCTCCGCGACAATTTCGGCGGTTTCCGGCATGGCATCGGTGCCGTACTTAGCTCTCAGGGCAGGATTCACGAAGCGCCAACCGATGGTGGTGTCCTCGATCTTCATGTTGCGTGAAAAAGCGGCATCTGCTTTACCCATCACAAACGGAGCGCGCGACATGCTCTCCACACCGCCCGCAAGTACAAGATCAACCTCGCCGCTCTTGATGCCTCGTGAAGCCACAGCAACGGCATCCATGCTGGAGCCGCACAGCCGGTTCACGGTGCTCCCGGAAATTTCCTTGGGCAGGCCGGCCAGGAGCAGCGCCATCCGCGCCACATTGCGGTTGTCCTCGCCCGCCTGATTGGCGCAGCCGTAAACAACATCATCCAGCATGCCCCAGTCAACCTGCGGATTTCGCTCCATGAGTGATTTGATGGGGATGGCGGCAAGATCATCGGTTCTGACAGGAGCAAGCGCGCCGCCGTATCTTCCGACAGGCGTGCGAATGGCGTCACAAATATAAGCGAAGCTCATGGTTTTGCGTTCTATCCTCGTCCACAGTCTACCGTAAACACGCACCGCTTGACCAAATCCGGTGCTTCTTCCCGAAGCGTGCGATAGACTCAGTGGGTTAACTTTGTCCGCTGGCGGCGAGCGCACATTATGCTCATCAATCGCAAAGAGATTCAGATCGAATGGGGCGACTGCGACCCCTTCGGAATCGTCTTTTTCCCCCGCTACTTCGAATATTTCGACGCTTGCACCAATGCCTTGTTTCACCGTGCCCTGGGTTTTCCGAAAGCGGAGATGCTGCGGCGATTCCAGATTGCGGGAATTCCGCTGGTCCAGGCGAGCGCAAATTTCTTCGCGCCGTCATCGTTTGGTGACTTGGTTAGCGTAGAATCCTGCGTGATACAGTGGGGGAAGAGCAGCTTTTCCGTGCAGCACCGGCTCCTGCGCGGGCAGACCCTGGCGGTGGAAGGTTTTGAGAAGCGCGTCTGGACGGTGCGGGCGGCGAGTGATCCCACGAAGGCCGTCAGTCAACCCATTCCTCAGGAAGTCATCGAGAAGTTCTCCTAATTCTTCGAAAGGCTAGTCCGCTCATGGCCACGATTCGCACGCAAGTTGGAATCATCGGCGCCGGGCCGGCGGGGTTGACGCTGGCGCACCTGCTGCACCTGCAGGGGATCGAGTCGGTTGTCTTGGAGAGCCGCACGCGCGACCACATCGAAAGCCGTGTGCGTGCCGGTGTGCTCGAGCAGGGCACGGTCGAGATTTTGCGCGAATCCGGCGTGGGCGCGCGCTTGGACCGTGAAGGGCTGAAGCACAACGGCATTGAATTGCGTTTTGCCGGTGCGGGGCATCGCATCGATTTCAAGTTGCTCACGGGAAAATCCATCACCATTTACGGGCAACAGGAGGTGATCAAGGATCTCGTCGCGGCGCGGTTGGGCTATGGTGCGCCCATTTGTTTTGAGGCGGAGGCGATACGCCTTGCCGATGTGGATGCGCAGCCGAGCATTGTTTATCGCCAACACGGCGTCGAGCATGTAGTCGCTTGCGATTTCATCGCCGGGTGCGACGGCTTCCACGGAATCTGCCGCCCGGCCATCCCCGAAAGCCGCTTGCAGATTCACGAGCGCCGCTATCCATTCGCCTGGCTGGGGATTTTGGCCAGCGTGCCACCCGCTTCGGCGGAATTGATTTATGCCTATCACGAGCGCGGCTTCGCGCTGATGAGCATGCGTTCACCGGAAGTATCGCGACTGTACCTGCAATGCGCTTCGGACGAGGACCTGCAGAAATGGCCGGACGGCCGCATTTGGGAGGAGCTGCGGACACGCATGGCCACGCGCGACGGCTTTGCATTGCAAGACGGTCCTATAACACAGAAGAGCATCACGCCCATGCGCAGCTTCGTGGCGGAGCCCATGCAGTACGGAAAACTATTTTTGCTGGGCGATGCCGCGCACATCGTTCCGCCTACGGGCGCCAAGGGACTCAACCTGGCTGTGGCGGACGTGCGCGTGATGGCCCGGGGGCTCGTCGACTTTTACAAAAATAAAAAGCGGGACGGGTTGGCGAACTACACGGAGCGTTGCCGCAACCGCGTCTGGAAAATGCAGCGATTCTCCGCGTGGATGACGTCCATGCTGCACCGGCACGAGAACGAGGACAGCTTTTCGCACAACCTTCACCTGGCCGAACTCGATTACGTGACTTCTTCGCGGGCCGCTTCCACGGCATTAGCCGAAAATTACGTTGGCTTGCCGTTCGATACGCCAGGGCTGTTCTAGCGTTTCAAGGCAGCGCAAATGCAACATAGACGCCGCCTGAGGGCGATTTCGGATCTCTGCCGCCGCCCGCGGCAATGACCACATACTGGCGGCCATTCACCTCATACGTCGCGGGAGTAGCTGTCCCGGAAAAGGGAAGCGAGCCTTCCCAGAGCAGCTCTCCCGTTGAGCTATTGAACGCGCGGAATTTCTTGTCGAAACAAGTGGCGCCAATGAAAACCAGACCGCCCGCGGTCACGATCGGCCCGCCATAGCTCTCCGTCCCGGTATCTTTCATGCCCTTTGCGGCTAGATCCGGATATTCGCCCAGTGGGATTTTCCAAACGTACTCGCCGGTGTTCAGGTCAATGGCGTTCAGCGTGCCCCACGGCGGAGCCACCGCTGGATATCCATCGGAATCGAGGAATTTGTGGTAGCCCGTGAAGCGATAATTCATCGCTGGAAGGGCGGGCCCGGAACTCTTCAATTCCTTGTCGTCGCCAGTCGCCAAATACATGTCCAGGGCAAACAGTTGGTCGTCGGTCAAATTGGGGAAGCCCTGCATTCGGCCTTTGCCATTCTTGATGGTTTGCGCAATCTGCTTGGAAGTCAGGCGCTTGCTTACATCAACCAGGGAAGGTATCGCTGGAGGTGAGCCCTTCATTGCGTCGCCGTGGCAGACGCTGCACTGGCTGAGGTAGATTCCGCGCGGGCTGTTGGCGCCAGCGTTGTGAACGAGCGCACCCGTCCACGCGACGTCGTTGGCGTTCACGTAGAGAATGCCCGTCTCTTCATCCACGGCCGAACCGCCCCATTCCGCCCCGCCATCGAATCCCGGGAATATCACGGTGTCTATGCCGACAGAGAACGGAACAAATTGGCCCTCACTACGATATTTGCGGAATGTATCGAGCGCCCATTGGTGAACTTCGGGCGTCCGATGCGTTAAAAGGTCTTCGGTAAGAAGTTGGCGCGCGAATGGCGCGGGCCGCTTGGGCAACAACTGCTCAACGGCGGCAACTTCTCCTGGAACGGTGGACGCAGGATATTTGTGAAACTCCATCGGGAAAAGCGGCGTGCCCGTGACGCGGTCAAACAGAAACACATACCCCTGCTTGGAAGTTTGCGCGACGGCATCCACATCCTTGCCGTCATGTTTCACCGTAACAAGTGTCGGCGGAGAAGGAAAATCGCGGTCCCAGAGGTCGTGGCGCACTCCCTGAAAATGCCAAATGCGCTCGCCGGTCTCCGCGTTCAATGCGAGAAGGCAGTTCGCGAACAGGTCATCCCCGATGCGGTCCGCGCCATAAAAATCAGCGGCAGCGGAGCCGGTGGGAACGTAGACGATGCCGCGCTTTGTATCCACGGCCATCCCGGCCCAATTATTTGCAGCCCCACTCGTCTTCCAGGCATCCTTGGGCCAGGTTTCGTAGCCGAATTCACCGGGGCGGGGAATTGTGTGGAACGCCCAGCGAAGTTTTCCGGTGCGCACGTCAAACGCACGCACATCTCCCGGCGGGGCAGGAAGCGTTTCCGGATTGCGGCCGCCGACGATGAGCAGATCTTTATAGAGGACGCCGGGGCTGGTGAGAGAGATGGATTGCGCCTGGGCTGGCTCGCGGCCAAGGTTTTCGCGCAAGTCAATGCGGCCCTCATGGCCGAAGCTCGCGATGGGCTTTCCGGTTGTAGCGTCAAGGGCGTAGACAAAATTCATCACGCCAACCAGGATGCGTTTCTCTTTACCGTCGGTCCAATAGACGAGCCCGCGGTCAGGTTGCGTCCCTTTGACCCCCGAATCGAATTTCCAAATAAGTTTCCCAGTGGCGGCGTTCAAGGCAAAAACTTTTTGCGTGGGCGTAAGGCCATAGAGAACATCGCCGACAATCAGCGGGCTTGTCTGCAGGCCGCCTTGTTCTTCCGTGTCGAACGACCAGGCGACGCCAAGGCTCTTGACGTTTTCGCGATTGATCTGAAGGAGGTCGGAGTAGTGCGTATTTTCGGGTTTGCCGCCATAAGTGGGCCAATCCTTCGCTACAGACGTCGAGTCCGCGGGAGCTTGACCCGCAAACGTGGGCACCGCGACGGCGGAAAGGGTCGCGAGCAAAAAAGGAATCGCGGCAAAAAAAGGATTGAATTTCATCTGTGGGTTTCGCTCCGATCGTCAGTGGGGATCAAGTGCTTCGACCATGGCATGGACGCACGGGGATTCCGTTACTGTTCCGTATGCGACTGCCAGTAAGCCTGGTGGCCTATGTAATCGTCGTCCGGCAAATTGGCGATGATCATCCGGCGCATCTCCAGCGGGTTGATGGTCCCCTGTAATTTGTAAACCACATAGCCGTTGGGGCGGATAAGCACGGAATAGGGAACGGCAGCATTCCAGTCCGGATCAAACGCAGCGAGAAGCGTGTACAAGTCCGTTGAACCAAGAATCAGATTCCGCGTTGTGGCGTGCAGATTTGTAAGCGAAGCGAGCGCGCCCTTCTGTTCGTCCGGATAGTTGATGCTGACGGTAACCACGTCAAACGGGCGATGGCCATACATGCGGTACATCGTCTGAATCTCCGGCATTTCTTTGACGCAGGGCGCGCACCACGTGGCCCAGAAATTGACGAGCAGAAGTTTGCCCGTGGGATTCTTGCGTAGGGCCTTCAGGTCATCCGCGCTGGCCGGCGAGACCTGCACCGGTTTGCTCTCGATTTCCGCGAGTTCCTCCTTGCGCCCTTCCTCTTTATAAATCCATTTCGTGGAACAACCAACTGAAGGAGTCTTCTCAAGTTCAACGGGCTTGCCCGCAAGAATGGCGTCAATGGCCAGGCGGGCATCGCGCCGCGTGACCAGCGCTTCGCGCGGGTTGTTGTCCATGCGGCCTTCGTAGCGGAGCTTGCGCTGCGCGTCAAAAATAAAAAGATGCGGTGTCGCCGCGGGGCCATACGCGCGTGAAACCTTCTGAGTCTCGCCGTCATAGAGGTACGGAAAATTGAAATGACGGTAAGCCGCGCGAATCTTCATCTCCTCAAAGGAGTCACCCACATCCGTGTAGCCCATTTCATCCAGGCGGACGGCGTTGGGATTATTGGGTTCGATGGCGACAAGAGTGACGCCGCGATCCTGATAATCAAGGGCGAGTTGCTTGATCCGCGTTTCGTAGAGTTGCGCGGTGGGGCAGTGGTCGCAAGTGAACGCGATGACCAGCACTTTGCTGGAGCCATATTCGGCCAGGCAATGTGTTTGCCCGTCAATCCCTGGAAGGCAGAAATCCGGCGCCGCTGCACCGATGGCGAGAGGTGGGGGGCCGGCTTCATCTGTCTGCCCGGAACTGCAAAGAAGGGTGAGAGCCAGCAAACCCAGAATGAAAGCAAAAAGAAATAGGCCTTTGTTGCGGCGGTTGGCAGATGTCATTTGCAGCGATTATACCTAACGCAAGCGGGGAAGTGGAGAGAGTGGGAACGTTCAGCAGGTGCGCATGACGCTACCGCTGATTCCTTGCGATGGCTGGCCAGGTTTCTTTGGGAATGTCCAGGAACACGCTTACCACTCTGGGATCGAACTGAGCGCCTGAAAGGTGGCGAATCGTCTCTCGCGCCACCTCGAACGAAGCGGCACGCCGGTAGGGCCTGTCGGACGTGATGGCGTCGAGAGTATCCGCCACGGCGAAGATCCGCGCACTCAGAAGAATCTCCTCTGCCTTGAGGCCGCGTGGATATCCCCCGCCGTCATAGCGTTCGTGGTGCGAGAGAATGATTTCGGCTGCGTCAGCCAGAAAAGGGATATCCTTCACGAGGTCGAACCCCTTCTGAGAGTGCTGCTGCATAAGTTTCCGTTCTTCCTCGGTGAGGGGTCCCGGCTTGAGTAGAATGCTGTCGCGCACCCCGAGTTTTCCGATGTCGTGCAGATAAGCTCCTCGGGCGAGATTGCCTAATTGTTCCTCCGACCAGCCCATCGCTCGGGCAAGCTCCAGCGAGTAGCGGCAGACACGCCGTGAGTGGCCGGCAGTTTCGTGGTCGCGGAGATCAATCGCCGCCCCCAGTGCTTGTAGCGTCTCTTCATAGCTGCGCTCGATCTGTTGGAGAGCGGCTTGCAATTGCGCGGTGCGTTCCGCAACCATTTCTTCGAGGCGCTGGCGGTAGGTTTCGACCTGTTGTTCGAGCCGCCGTTTGTGCAACGCGCGCTCCAGGCTCGCCACAACAGCATCTTCCCGAAGCGGTTTCACAAGGTAGTCGTCCGCACCGCAACGCATCGCCCGCACACCCACGTCCACGTCATCAACGCCGGTGGTCACCAAAAACGCCATTTGCGGATAGCGGTCGCGAACCTGGGTGAGAAGTTCCATACCGCCGATGCCCGGCATGTTCAGGTCGGAAATGACCGCGTCAAATCGCTCGCGCTGCAAAGTCACCAGCGCTTCTTCACCATTGCAGGCGGTGGCGCAGCGGAATGCAGGCGGGCCTAGGATGAGGGAGAGCAGCTTGCAAGCAGAAGATTCGTCGTCGACGGCAAGCACGCGTGCAGCAGATTGATGCTCCGATGAGACCGCGGCGAAACTGCCTTCCGCTTCCGCGGGAAGGACTCGGGCAGCCTCGGTTATAAAAAACATTCAACTCACTCCTTACTGCAGCACCCAGGGACCGCTCTTCTCGATGAACTTGCATCCGTAGTGTCGAAGGGGCGCAGCCTTCGAGTCCGAGTGAACAATCCTTGCCTTCCCCACGTAGTCCTCTCCGTAGCTCGTCATGTACACTTCCACAATGGAATTAATCGCGAGTTCGGCCGCGCAGATACACAGAAACCCGCTCAGGCTCACGTTGTCCGTCGTCGCGGCCTCTTCCAACTTCTTCCCATGACTGTCCGTCCCGCGCAGCTTCAGCGGAACGCGCAATCGCACGCGCACCTCGCTTCGCGGCACCAACCGCCGTGTCTTGGCGATTTCGCGGAGGCCCGCGCGCAGCGCCTCGAAATCAATCGGCTTCTCGAAATAGCCGGCAGCTCCGAGCTGCTTGCAATGTTCCTTGGTTTGCCCCCCGGATTCGCCGCTCACGATAATTACCGGAATCATCTGCGTGCGGCTGAAGGAGGTAAACATCTCCAGCAGCTCATAGCCTGAGTATTTCGGCATTCGCAGATCCAGCAGGATGGCATCGGGCTCTGTTTCGAGGGCGAGTGCCAGACCCTGTTCCGGCTCCCCTGAATCAATTACTTCATAGGCGTCGCTCAGTTCCAGGCGCATCAGGCGTCGCAATGCTTCATCGTCATCTACAACGAGTACTTTTCCCATGACCTCGTTCCTCCTATGGGCCGGACCGGACATTGCTTCCCGCAAGTTCGGCCATTTGGTTCAGGGTCGGCGAAGGCTTCTTCCCGCCATCCAGCACCTCGCGGACCTTCCGGATAAGGCCCTCTTCCGTGAAGGGCTTTTGTAGAAGGTGGGTTCCGGCGTCCAGAACTCCTCGTCTGGGAACAAAGCTGTCGGTGTAACCCGACATGTAGAGCACCTTCATTCCTGGCTGGCGCACCAACAATTGCTCCGCCAAAACCCGGCCGTTCATGCCAGGCATGACGACATCCGTCAGCAGGAGATGAATGGTACCGCCGAAGCGCGCCGCGGCATCCAGGGCTTCTTTACCGCTCCCCGCCGACAGCACGTGGAATCCCCCGGCTTCAAGAAAGGTTCGCGCCAGCCTTCTCAACGGCTCGGCGTCTTCCACCACAAGGATGTATTCCGAACCACGCAGTTGTTCTCCCGAATCGACTTTCTGTTCCTCCACCACCGGCTCACCCGCATGCCGCGGCAGGTAGATTTGAAAGGATGCGCCTTTTCCCGGCGCGCTCTCCACCCAGATATATCCATTACTCTGTTTCACGATGCCGTACACAGTTGCCAGGCCCAGCCCCGTGCCCTTGCCGCGTTCCTTGGTCGTGAAGAATGGCTCAAAGATATGTGCGAGCGTCCTGGCGTCCATTCCCGTTCCCGTGTCGGTCACGGCCAAAAGCACGTATTGCCCGGCCTTGGAACCCGGGTGGTTCCGCGTGTAGGTTTGATCCAGCTCCACGTTGATGGTCTGGATCTTCAGTTTGCCGCCCCTGGGCATGGCGTCACGCGCGTTGACCGCCAGGTTCATGATGACTTGTTCGATCTGGCTCTGGTCCGCCATCACGCTGCCAAGCTCGGGGTCCAGCTCCAGCGTAACTTCAATGTCCTCTCCCAGCAGCCGCGGAAGCATTTTTTCCATATCGGAAGCAAGTGTATTGATGTTGAGAACCGCGGGCGTTAAGACCTGCTGCCGGCTGAAGGCCAGCAACTGCTTGGTCAAAGAGGCGGCCCGCTGTCCTGCTTTCTCGATTTCCTGGGCGTGCTCGCACAAAATATTGTTCGCGCCCAACGCCCTATTCAGCACTCTGCTGTACCCGATGATTACCCCCAGAAGATTGTTGAAGTCGTGCGCGATCCCCCCCGAGAGGCGGCCGATCGCTTCCATCTTCTGCGCCGTTCTCAGTTGCCGTTCGAGCACTCGTTTTTCCGTCACATCCTCGGCAAACACCTCAAAGTACGCCGGGGCGGAGTTCTCATCATTGATTCGGCGTCCCGAACAACGCACGGTGATGGGTGTGCCGTCTTTTCTCTTCCACTCCATCTCGATGTCCTTGATTTCTTCCGCGCGGGCAAGGATCTCCGTCAAACGCAGATATTCGCTGCGGTTCGGGAAGATGTCTGTCGCCAGATCTTTCCGAAGAAGCTCCTCCGCCAAGTCGTAACCCAGCATTCTCTGGAGCGCCGGATTCACTTGTAAAAACCGCCCGGTCATGCTGGAGCGATAAATCCCGTAGGGTGCGCCTTCCACCACGGAGCGAAAATCCGCCTCCGAGCGCCGCTGCGCCTCCTCCGCTTTCTTGCGCTCCGTGATATTGCGGTTCACAATCACAAGTTTTTCCGGTTGCCCCTCGGCATTGCGTATGACGCTCGAAGTGGATTCCAGCACCAGCCATGCCCCGTTCTTGTGGCGAAAACGGTACTCCAGCGTCTTCCCTATTCCCGAGCGCCGTGCCTCCTCCGCCGCGTTCTTGACACACTCACGGTCATCAAGGTGAATCTGCTCGAATGATGAGAAGCTCTGCAATTCCTCGGGTGAATATCCCAGCACCTTTTTGTAGGAAAGACTGTTGAAGAGCCGGTTCCCTTCCATGTCCACGACCGCGATCATGTCCGCGGCATTCTCACTGATCAGATGAAATAGCTCTTCCCGTTTCACCAGTTCCCTGCGGATTCGATAGATCAGGAGATGTTGATAGATCGTGTAAAGATCGAAGAGGAAAACCAGGCCCACGAGCCCTCGCACGGCTTGCGGCATCACATAGAGCGAATTGAAATCCTGACTAACGTTTGAGTTAGGAATGAGGAAGGAGGCAAGTCCGACCGCCAGGAGTATGGTGATAACAAAAGCTGCTGCCCACAGCCACCATTCCCGCCGTTCGATGTGCCGGAATTTCGCGCGCAGAGCCGTCGCCCGTGTGGCGTCTGGCTCGGCCGCACTTTTTGCTCGATGCAGTCGCACTAATTCTCCACGGGCATCCACGTTTTTTTTGCCTAAGCCATCATGCCTTCGAGACACAGCATGATGCTCGCCGTGGGTCCCCGATCCTTCCCCTCTGTTCCTGCACGAAGGCCACCATGGCCGCCTCCATTTTTCCTCTATTGAGTTGGCGCAACATGTTGAAATATCAGATGAAACCCCCTTTGCAAGCGATGCGAGCGCTGCGCATCCAGAACGATCCTGTGCCAGCGGGAAGCGCCAGTCCTTTTTGGAACAGGCCGTAATGAGGATTCCGTTTCCAAGTTCCCGTGATTTCCCGAGGGCGGCTCGGCGCACCAGCAAACTTTAGAGACAATTGCATTTGCCGGCACAAACCGGTTGGAGAGATACGAGCCATCGAAAGTGGAGAATATCGATTTCACCGCCAGAGAACCCGCATTTAAGCCACAAGAGGCGGACCCGATTTGTGATGTTCGGGAAACAGTCGACTGGGGCAGCGGCGTACTGGGGGGAAGTACAACAGATGATTACCCATTTCTAGAATTCCCTCCTCTCCAGCGAATGCGATTGTTTCAAAACCGTACAGGCGGCCAAAGGTCTCGCTAGCAACTGCATACAGGTCAGTTGAGGACCGTGGACATTCCTGATGACACGCCTGGCGACCCTATGGGCAAAACAAAACCACAAGTCCTGCGGCTGTCGTAGCTGCTAAGTATGTGCAGTGAATATAATTTCCCCGCGATTAAAATACTCCTACAAAAGTTTTCTCATCGTCAGCAGCCTGTCACGGTGGTCATAAATCCGCAAGCAATCCTGCCAAGGACGGCACATTTTTCTCTTCGGCGTTCGAATTGCTCCAGCCCCATGACGTGGAATGAGGCGAATGGTGTCGAATCCGCGTGTTTCTAGCATGACACAGGATCCGGCATCCGGTTACGCCTTGCAAACAGCCGCAGCGAGTCAAGCGTATTTGGATTTGAGAAATGCTGAACGTTTCCTCAAAGTCCGCGCCGCAGGGGAACAACGTGGATACGATTGAACGCCAGCGGTTGGTGCTGGAAAACCTTGCTGAAGTGCGGTACATCGCCCGGCGGATCCACGAGCGTTTGCCCCCGCACGTGGCAATTGACGATTTGGTTCAAGCCGGGATGCTCGGGTTGATCGATGCAGTCGATAGATTTGACCCGCGGAAAAACGTGCAATTTCTTTCCTACGCGCGATATCGCATTCACGGCGCCATTCTGGATAATCTGCGCCAGTTGGATTGGGGCCCACGAAACCTGAGGCAGACGGCACGGAGACTTGAACAAGCAACCCTCGAACTTACTGGTGAGCTCGGCCATGTTCCTTCGGGTTCGGATATAGCCTCCAAGCTGGGTATGCCCATTGAAGAATTTCAGCGGCTACTCGGCGATCTGAACGGTCTTAGAGTCGAAAGTTTGCAGCTTTGGGATGAGGAAGAGATTGGAGAGCGGCGCGTACCAGTAGCGACCCGGCCGGAGGAGGATCCTTTTCAGGTGACCTTTCGCCTGGAAATCCGCCGTCTTCTACGGGATGCCCTCTCAGCACTGGAAGGAAGGGAAAGAACTGTCTTGGACTTGTATTATCTCGAAGAGTTTACGATGAAGAAAATTGGAGAGATTCTGGGAATTGACGAATCACGTGTGTCACAAATTCACGCGGCGGCAGTGCGTCGCTTGCGCTTGCGCCTGAAAGGATCTCACTTCTTTCCTCCATGCCCTGGGAATGACTGGAGCCGGTCCTCAGACCGCGCCAAGGAATCAGCTACCTCTGCTTAATGCTTCTTGGCGAACCCTCCTGCTACTTCTCCTACTGCCCCAACACAGCCGCTTGGCCCGTAATCTTTCGGGCGCTGCCCACAGAGCCTTTCTTGACACCTCTCGTCCCAGCGTCCAAACTCGCTGTATCCCCCTTCCAGAAAGTTAGTTTGTGTGAACGATCATGCGCCTTCTTGTCGCTGAGGCCGATGCGTCTTTGGCGGAATTTCTCTTAGCGCGCTTTCAGCAGGAGCACTTCACTGTGCAACTTGTCTTCGCCGGCAACCAGATCTCCGATCTGCCGGAAAAAACACCGTTCGATCTTGTACTTCTCGACCTGAATCTTCCGGGTATCCCGGGACTCGAGTTCCTTCACACTCTTCAGCGCCGCTGGCCGGAGACCCCCGTAATCCTCGTCTCCCAGGTCACCGCTGTCGAAGAGCGCGTTCGTGGCCTCAACGCCGGCGCCGATGACTTCCTCGTAAAACCGTTCGCTGTCGCCGAGCTCCTCGCTCGCGTCAACGCGGTGCTTCGGCGCCGTAATCGCCCCGCCGATGAAACATTCCGTTTCGAGGATCTCGAAGTAAACCGCGTCTCCCACAAAGTCAGCCGCAATGGCCGCTCCATTGAACTGAGTCCCAAGGAATATGCCCTGCTGGACTATCTCCTGCGCAACTCCGGCCACCCCGTCTCCCGCAACTCCATCATTGAAGAGGTCTGGTGCCTGCACTCCGATTCCATCACCAATGTCGTTGACGTCTACATCAACTATCTCCGCAAAAAAGTGGATGCCGGCTCCGACCGCCCTCTAATTCGCACCATTCGCGGCATCGGCTATCAAATCGGCGGCAATCACTATCCCAAGTAGCGGCCCCCTCCGTGCATCACCCTGTAGCTCAGGCCTTCAGGCCTGAGGCTTTTTCTTGGGTTTTCTTGTTTTCGTAGGGGCCCCGCGGTTTTTCTCCGACCTTTCCCGCGCACGAATTCTGAAACGACCCATTAAAATAAAAGGGCGCCCCGGCTCAACCGGGACGCCCGATGAAGAAA